>Ga0182015_10000064_pt1 | contig 137777 bp, 118 predicted proteins | sample 712P3MmetaG_FD_120478 | JGI IMG/M metagenome (GOLD analysis project Ga0182015, IMG submission 120478) | Permafrost microbial communities from Stordalen Mire, Sweden - 712P3M metaG | ecosystem: Environmental > Terrestrial > Soil > Wetlands > Permafrost | place: Sweden: Stordalen | collected...
AACTGCGAAACGCTTCGAAACGCTTCCCGGGTCGCGGCAATCGGCATTCAGCCTCCACGATTGGCTTGGAGCAGCAAGATTGTACTTCCCGCAGAAATGTTGTCAATTACCAAAACGTTTTGGTGTGAAAAGCCTGTCGCGCATCCGTCTGTCACATTTGACGATTAGTCCCCTCACACTAACCGATCCGGTCGAAGGACTCCTTCCCCGCCGTCAAATCTGTCTGAAGCTTTTATCTGCGACAGGTCACGGGATCAAAAACTCCCGCCAAAAATTGCCTTGACAACCATTTTCGCGGGTGCAAAAATCCGCGCATTAAGACCGAATCGTTTCGGTACAACGCAGGGGTGCGTTGTTGGGGGGAGCATTACTCGAATTCTTCATATATTTGTTCCCATTTTATTGCGGAGACTTGCTTCCTGTCGCGAGTGCGGTGCTGAGGTCCGTCCAGCGACGGTTGCGTCACTCCGGCTGTTTGGCGGCGTGGTTGATTTCGCTGAGCCGGCATTAAGAACCTTGGTGATGGATTAGCAGTTAGTTTAGAATCCAACGACTTCAAGCAGGGGGAGACCGCGATGAATGCTATGCGTCCATGGACGAACATTCGGGGATTTTTCAGCTCAGTGATTTTGGTTGCTGCCTTTCTCGGCATTTCTGCCCTTCCTTCCTTTGGGCAAATCGATCGCGGGGCGATAGAAGGAAAGGTCGTGGACGCGAGCGGAGCTGTGGTCTCCGGGGCTACGGTGACGATAACCAATAACGACACGGGCGTCGCCAGCAGCGTAACGGTCGGCAACACGGGGGAGTATCAGGTCCTCGCCCTGATCCCTGGCAAATACTCGATCAAAGTCACGGCCCAGGGCTTCGAGACCGCCGTGCAAAACGACATCGAAGTGCACGTGCAGGATCGCCTCGACCTTGATTTCTCTCTGAAAGTTGGATCGATAAGTCAGCAAGTCGAGGTCACCACCGGCGAGCCCGTCCTACGCACCCAGAACGCCGATCTTGGAAGTGTTGTCAGCGAACAGCAGATCAATGAGCTGCCGCTCAACGGGCGGCGCTACGCCGATTTGGCGCTGTTGGAGCCGGGCGTACAGAAAGACTACACCGCCGCCAATCCCGCCCCGGACCGCTTTAGCGTCAACGGAAACCTCGAGCTTCAGAATGACTTCCTGCTCAACGGAATTGACAACAACTCCTTTTCGGAGAACCTGCAGGAATTGTCCGCTCAGGTAGTCCAGCCGCCGCCCGACGCCTTGCAGGAATTCAAAATCCAGACTCGCACCTACTCTGCGGAATTCGGCAATTCTGCGGGAGCGGTAATCAATGCCACCATCAAATCGGGCACCAATGGCTTGCATGGAGATGTGTTCGAGTTCTTCCGCAATAAAGTTTTGGATGCCAATTCCTGGATCAACAACGTTACCGGCACGCCGCGTGGCGGCTTCAGCCAAAATCAATTCGGCGGACAGGCTGGTGGCCCGATCCTGAAGGACAAACTCTTCTTCTTTGGCGATATCGAGCGCTTCACCAGCAGACAAGCCACGACCGTTGTAAGCACCATCCCAACGCCATTGATGGATCAGGGTAATTTCACGGAACTGCCCTACACTTTGACCAATCCGAAAGTTCCGGGACAGTCCGGCTGCTACCTCGGAAATATCATCCAGCCGACCAGCACCACCGGCCAAACGTGCTTCGACCCGGTTGCACAAAAACTGATGGGTTTGCTCGCTGGTACCGCTGTGCCGAATATTCCCTCCGCCGTTGCCGTGGAAGGCACACCTGGTAGCTGGACCGGGGCGCCGAATTACGCATTTGCAACCTCAATTCCCGACGACGTCTATTCCACGGACGGTCGCGTCGACTTCAGCCTGAACGCCAAAAATCAGATATTCGGCTCTTACAGTTACCGCCATGTGGATCGCGAGGATCCGTTGTGGACTTCCAATCCCTTGATCGGCAATGGCAATTTCGCGACGCAATATAAATGGCACCAGCAGTTGCTGGCCCTGGGATGGACCCACGAATTTTCCAGCAATTTAGTGAACGATGTGCGCTTCGGCTTTAATCGGGACTACGCGCATAGCGATCCCAATGGCCTGACCATTGGAACCTCCGATGCCGAGTCGGCCATCGGCTTAACCGGAATCCCGCCCGGACCGAACGACGCCGGCTTGCCTCCGATATTCTTCAGCGGCCTCAGGACCATCGGCACCGGCGCGTGGCGGCCTCAATATCAGATTACCCAGGCTTGGAACCTCGTTGAAAACCTGAACTGGCTGAAGGGCAATCACAGCTTCAAGTTTGGCTACCAATATCTCCGCCGTAGCGACAATTTCTTCGACATCGAGGCGCCCCAGGGTGCTTTGATCGAACTAGGACTGGTCACCGGCAGCGAAAGCATCGGCCTTCCCGACCTGCTCCTGGGCGACGCGAATATCGTGATCTACACCACACCGCACGTCGTCCATTATTTCCAACCCGGCCACTCGTTCTATGCCATGGACACTTGGAAGGCCGCCTCCAAACTCACTCTCACGTATGGCCTTCGTTACGAACTTTTCTCTCCGCTGATCGATAGAAATAACCAGACATCCAATTTCACGCCCGCTGACGGCGGAGGAATTGTTACTGCCGCAAGCAACGCGTCAGGTTGGTCTGATCGCGCGTTGATCAATTCTGACTTGATCAATTTTGCCCCGCGCCTGGGTTTTGCATATCAAATGTTCCCAAAACTCGTCTGGCGCGGCGGTTACGGTGTTTATTACCAGCACGACAACCGCATCGGTTCAGAGTCGTTGATTCAACTGAATCCACCGCAATTCATAGATACGGACCTGTCTTCAGGCGCGACCAATCCCGTCTTTGAGCTTAGGAATGGATTCCCTGCTTCGGCCACCTCCCAGACTGCCGCAAATCTCTTCTTACCGGGGATCGAAATACGTGCCCAGGACCCCAACCAGAGAACCCCTTACGTCGAACAGGCCAGCTTCGGCCTGGAATATCAACTCGCGCGCGATACCGCTCTCAGCGCCAGCTATGTTGGCAACTGGGGCCGGCGCGAGGAACGCGTGCGTGACTACAACCAGCCCACGGTCACCGGCTTCGATGGCGGCTGCCCGATTTTGCAGTATCCCTACGCGAATCTGACCACCGCAACCACCGTGGACACCTTTACCCCCACGGGTTGCTCCAACCCTAGTCAGCATACCTACCTGGAAACCGCCACGGATGATGGCAATAGCGACTACAGCGGCCTCCAGGTTCAGCTAAGACAAAGGATGGCTCACGGGTTGACCTACTCGCTGGGTTACACCTTAAGCCATGGGCTCTCTAATTTCCGCGACAACTTGACAGCTACGCAGTTGCCTCAGAATTCCTATGGTTACGAGAACGAGATGGGCAATTCGGTTTTCGACATCCGTCACCGCTTTGTCGGCAACTTCCTGTGGGAATTGCCTTTCGGCCGGGGGAAAACCTATCTGCATGACGGTTTCGCTGGCCGTTGGCTGGGTGATTGGCAATTCAACGGAATCGTCACAGTACAAACCGGCAGTCCATTTACCGTCACAGCCAACAATGATGGTCTGGTGGACAGCAACAATCCCGTGTACGCCAACTGCATAGGCGATCCCTACGCTGGCCGGACCACGAATCACAATTTGTACACCACCACCGGGTTTTACCTCAATCCCGCAGCTTTTTCGCAGCCGGGTCCCGGCCAGTTCGGAACTTGCGCTCCTTACCAGTTCTACGGTCCTGGTCTCCAGGATTGGGATCTCAGCGTTTTCAAGTGGTTCAACTTCACGGAGCGCTTCCGCCTGCAATTCAGAGCTGAATTTTTCAACGCTTTCAATCATCCGAACTTCCAAGATCCCAGCCCGGTGGTCGGCAACTCGGGCTCCTTCAAAATCTCCAATACGCTCGCGCCCATTCTCGGCAGCGACTCGGGCGGACCGGGTGATCCTCGTGAAATCCAGTTCGCGCTGAAGTTATATTTCTAATTTCCGGTGCGGAAGCGGCCAGTCGTCGCTTCCGCATCTTTTGTTAAGTGTATTTGATTCCGATGGGAGGGGCGGACGGAATCACGCGCGCTTTGGGAGAGTCTCGTCATTGCGTTGCCCTCCATCGCGTCCGATCCTTGCGTTCCCTGGTCGAACTCGATGGCTACACGCCTCTCTGTTTGGGATTGTAACGGCTAGGAAAGCAGGTCTCGGCGATGCCACATCGGGTTGGAATCATTGGCGGAGGAGGCATCGGCGGCACCCACGCCGCTATCCTGGCCAAGGATCCCCGCGTCACGCTGCAGAGTATCTTCGACCTCGATTTCGCGCGCGCCCAGGCCATGGCGGCCCGATTCAGCTGTCACCCCGCCCAATCGATCGACGAACTGCTGAAGCAATCTGACGCCGCCTTCATCTGCACTCCCAACACGACTCACGAAGAAGTCGCCACCCGGGTGTTGCAAGCCGGCAAGCACGTTTTTTGCGAGAAGCCCTTCGCGTTGAATCTCGACTCCGCTACCCGCTTGCGCGACCTCGCTGCTCGCACCGAGCTCGTATACCAGGTCGGCCACAATCGCCGTTTTGCGCCCGTCTATAAAATTCTCAAGGGCGCCATCGATCGCAACGAGCTTCGTCCTCTTTCTGTCCACGCCAAAATGAATCGCGGCGAACTCTTGAACCCCCCCTGGGTCTGGAACGCCAAGCTTACCGGCGGCTTCCTTTACGAAACCCCCGTGCACATGTTCGATCTGATGACCTTTTTCTTTGGCAAGGTCGACTGGGTGCAGGTAGCCGCGCGTGCTCACGAACACGACGAGCTGGACGACTTCTCGATTCTCATCGGCTTTCAATCCGGCGTGCAGGCCACCATGAAGACTTTCGCGCACGCCAGTTGGCATTTCCCCTTCGAGCGCTTCGAGGTTTGCGGGATGCACTCCACCTACGAAACCTTCGAGATGGAAAAAATCTCGGTCACCACCGCCTTGGAATCTTCTACCACCACCTACGACTTCTCTCTCTCCAGCGTTGCTGAGAAGTGGGGTTACATTGAAGAGGACAAATTATTCGTCGACGCTCTTGACGGCAAATCGCCTGCGCCGGTCACTGCCGAGGACGGCTACCACGTCGTGGAGTTGATCGAAGCTTGCTACCGCAGCGCCCGCGAAAATAAGCGCGTTTCTCTGCCGCACTAGCCGGGATCAGCCAGTTAAACCTGCCGCGCCGGCGAAGAGAAATCTAAGCTCATCGCCATGATGCTGTTACGCGTGTCGCGCGTTCTACGCCGCTTGCAACTGCATCTGCGGTCCGAAGGCCTTCAAATAATCCGTCAGCACCCCTTCAGCCTCCGGCCCGCCAACCAGCGGGTTCTTTTCCAGCGCCGCGAGGGCCATCTCTGGTGAATGTTCCACCGCAGCGCGTGCCGTGAGCCGTTCGTATTCTTTCATCTGCAGCAGCAACGCACGAACCGCTTCCGGCGCCCGACCAACCGGCGGCACTTGAACGCCGTTCGATGAAACTTCACACGGCAGCTCGACCGCGTCATCCGCTTGCAGATCTTCGAGTGCCCCACCATTGCGAACCGTAAGCGGAATCAACGCCGGCGTCTCTGAATTCAGCGCCTGAAGCACCAGAAGCGCAATCCGCTCGTAACCCGAAAATTCCGAATAGAGTTGCTGATCCCTGCGTCGCTCCCCTGCCGTTGCCTCAATGCTGAAATAAGACGCGTTCCGTTCATTCAGATAATTTTCATAGACTTCGATCAGTTTCGCATCCGGCGTGTGCACCAGGGCTTGAAATAACCGTGCGTTCATTCCTGCAATGGCCTGCCCGCGCGATTGGCCGCTCTGCTTGGTATTTTTGTACGCCGCCTCCGGGAAGTAATAAAAATAGAGGTACTCCGTCGGCAGCAGCCCCAGCTCTTGAATGAACCGCGTAGGAAAAAGCCCGTGGCGGTAGCATTTTTGGATAATTTCCGGCGAAGACAACACTTCCGGCAGCAATTCCGCGCCATTCTTGTCGCGAATGGACCGCACCCAGCCCAGGTGGTTCAATCCCAGATAGTCGAAACGCAAATCAAAGGGACTTCGATCCAGCGCGTGAGCGATGGCCTCGAAGGTTTCTAGCGGAGTATCGCAAACTCCGATCACCTTGACGCGCGTATGATTCAGCAGTCCTTGTGAAATGATCCCCACTGGATTCGTGAAGTTGATCAACGTGGCTCGCGGCGCCACGCGTTCAATCAGCCGCACATACTCCAACATCGTCCCCAGATTCCGCAGCGCGCACGCGAACCCGCCTGCTCCCACCGTCTCCTGCCCGACCAGGCCATGCGCCAGGGCGATCGTCTCATCTTTCACGCGCGCTTCAATTCCGCCCACGCGAATGCTGGTAATCACATAGTCCGCTCCCTCGAGTGCCGCCTCGGGTGTATCGTAAGCCTTGAGCCGTGCGCGGAGTCCGCTCCGCTGGCCCATGGCTTCCGCAACTCGCTTCATGGTCTTGAGCCGTTCCGCATCCGTGTCCCATAGCGACAGTTCATCCAATGGCACGTTTTCACCGAGCGCCGAAAGCCCGTGCACCAGTAGCGGAGTTCTCACCCCAGCAGCTCCGATGAGCGTAATCTTCATGTTCCCTTCTTCCCTCTCGAAAGAATGGCCGTCACCCTATTTTAATTCGTGTCGCGCTCAAATGCCCGACCGCAGCTTCCGTTCAACGCAACTTTTTCATCCATTTCTCAAGCTTTTGTCGCGTCGGTATCGCCGCCGAGCCGCCTGCCCCAGTGGTAGCCAGCGCTCCACACACATTTCCGGCGCGCATGCATTCTTCCAGCGGCCATCCCGCCAGATACCCATGCAGGAACCCGCCATTGAAGGCATCGCCGGCGCCCGTCGCATCCACAGCGCGCACCCGAATCGATTTCATCCGCACCATCTTGCCATCGCGAATCGCCACCGACCCATCCGCGCCCAGCTTGATGACTGGGATTCGCACGAAGCGAGCCAATTCTCTCGCCGCCGCCTCCACCGTTTTTTTCCCGGTCATGGCTTTGGCTTCAGCCGCATTTGGAAACGAAAATTCGCACAGCCGGAGTAGCGGCGCTATTCCCGGCAAATCGAACGATTCCGGATTCCATCCCGAATCCGTGGAAACCGTCAAGCCACGCTTGCGGATTTTCTTGAGCGCCGCCGTCCACTTTTGTGGTGTGCGCATCGCACATGCCAGATGCAAGTGCCGCGCTTTGCTCACTTGCTTCTGTACCGCGCCACTCGCCAGAAGCCGTTCGAGTTTGGCGTTGATCGCGTCGTGCGTAATCAGTGCCCGATCGCCCTCGAACGCCGCACAAACCGTTATCGCCGTCGGAAAACGCTCATCGATTTCAGTTCCTCGCGTGGAGACACCGCCCGCCGCCATCTTTTTCCACTCGGGACTGAACTGCGCATCGCGTCCGACTCTCGTAACAATATTGGTCGGGGTGCCCAGTTTCGCGGCTACCAGCGCAGTTGTCGCCACGCCGCCGCCAGGAAATCGCGCGAAGCTCGCGGTCTTCAGTTCTTCACCCATTCGCGGAATATGCGCCAGGTTATAAAAAACAAGATCGATAAAAAATTCGCCGAAGACCAGCAGGCCTCGATTGCTGCGCGCAGAGGCCGTCGTAAACATGGCTAAAATCATAGCAGGATTGCCACGCGTATCGGGACCCGAGGCTTACCAGCAGGGTAAAAAACTTCTGCGTTCATCTCCTGCTAAAAATTTACCTCCAATTAGCCACGCGTGTCGTTTAAACGGCGCGGTTGTCCCTTTGAGCGAGCCGCATTCGACATCCGCGCCGCGTCAATGCGCCGTCCTGTCCAACAATTGCTTTAGATACTCCTCCCACGCCACCGCCCAGGTGTGCGTCCCGTGCCCATGAGTTTTCTCGCTGATCGGCAGCAACACAAAAGTTCCGTTCTTCAGTCTCTTGCTCTCTTTCTCCGCGATCCCCAGCTCAGGAGGATTAATGAAATCGTCGGCGGAGTTAATCCACATGATCGCCGCGGTGATCTTTTCCAGTTGCGGCGAAGGATCATAATTACGCGACGCGTTAACCTGATATAGCAGATCATTCGCATCCAGCGTGCTGGCCCGCTTCGCCGCATCCTCTGCATACTTGTCCGCAGCATCGCGCGTGGGCAGCGTCCGCTGCATCAGCACTGGCGCACTTCCCGCAATCACCACCAGATCCTCCGCCGTCCGCAGCCCTTCCTTCGGCTCTTCCTTATATTCGCCGCCACTCCACGCCGGATCATTGCGAATCCCATCCATCAACATCTTCCGCCACACGCGATTGCGGCCCGCAATCTGCACCGGCAAACACGCCATCGGCATCAGCGCATCCGCAAAGTCCGCATAAGTTTCAGCCCAGACGAACGAGTGCATGCATCCCATCGAAGTCCCCATGATCAACCGCAAGTGCTGTATCCCCAAACCTTCGCTAACCAGCAAATGCTGTGCCGCCACCATATCGTCGTAATCGTACGCAGGAAAATGCGCGTGCATCCCGTCACTCGGTTTCGATGATTTCCCGTGACCAATCCCGTCGGGCAAAATAATAAAATATCGCTGAATGTCCAGCAGTTGCCCAGGACCAAACAACTCCCCGGCGAATTGTGGCAGCAAAAATTGTTGGCCGGATCCGCCCGTTCCATGCAGGATCAGCACCGCATTCGTCGGGCGCCCCTGTGCATCGCGCGCCAGCTTTCCCAGCGTCATGTAATGCAGGCGCAGCTCCGCGAGTTGCTCACCCGACTTGAATTTAAAATTGTGTGCGACATAGTCGCCCTCTGCCCCCGCATATTTCGGCGGCGCCTGCGCAAGCACCGCCGCACCAGACACCGCAGCCGCTGCCGTCAAAACCGATCGCGCCATCCAATTCATTTTTCCACCTCAGCGGTCAGCGAATTTATCACACTCTTCCCCACCTCGCTCAAACCCGCAGAACCACCAATGACGAACAGCCCTGTCCGAAGTTTTTTGAATCCGCTCCACTTCCGATAAACTGGATATCCCTCCCCCGCGATTTGAAATCTAGAATTCAATGCCAAACCAGAACAACAACGACGCCGCTCACTTCACTCAACTCAACATCGGGGCCATCGCCAAGCTCGAACACAAAGCCCTGCTCCGCCGCACTCCCACGGAACGAGTCAGCGACGCCATCACCAAATTCATTGGCAGCACCGCATTCCTGCTCTTGCAAGTCCTCCTTGTCCTCACCTGGAGCGCCATCAATCTCGGCTTTATTCGCGCCGTGAAGCCTTTTGATCCCTTCCCCTTCGGAATTTTGGCGCTGGTCATTTCCTCGGAAAGTGTGGTGCTCACCATCTTCGTTCTGATCAGCCAAAATCGCATGGCGCGCCAAGCCGAGAAACGCTCGCACCTCGACCTCCAGGTCGGCATGCTCGCCGAACAAGAACTCACCGCCGTCCTCCAGATGCAGCACAAAATCTGCCAACGCCTGGGCATCGACATCGAATCCGCCAAACAAGAACTAAAAGGTTTCAGCGACGCCACCGACGTAAGCAAGCTGGCCAGCGACCTCGAAGACCAGCTCCCCGGCCAGTAAGCAAATACCAAGCGACTCCCGCGCACCTGTTACTCTTTGTTTTCTCCATTTGGCAATTCCGACAGACCAAGCGACTCTCGCGCACGCGTACGATATACATCCCGCAGAAACTCCACGCTTTGCCTCTTTGCTTATTCCTCGGTGGGAAATTGAAAACGGCTAAAGTTGAGGAAAATCTACAGGGCTGAACGCCAGAAGCGCCTCTGCATAATCTGCCGCTCGTAGTTCAGCAATTGTTGATCAGTCTCTAGAGCGACGACAAGTAAATCAAAGTCTTTCCTGCTGGCGTGGAAAGCACAGTGCGAACTCACCTGACGTGAGCGGTGCCGGTGGGTATCCAAGCCTGTCAAAAACGAGTTTGCTTTTAACAAACCAGAAAATTCCGACTTTCGGGGATTTCATTAGGAGCCGGCGGGTTTGTTGGCCGGTTGAGCCGGTCCGGCCTTCACGACGGTCGCTGGCAGCGCGGGCCGGGTCGCTGGATTATTGTCGGCCTTTGAATCTACGTCGGGTTTGGCGCTGAGTTTTGTCAATGCAGCGAGCGCTACACTCACGTTTTTAAGTTTAGATTCCAACTCCTGTTTTTCTTTCTGCAGATCCTTTACGGTGCCGTCGAATTTCATATTTTCTCCTCTTACTCGTATTACGTTTCCGAGGAGAAAACGGTTAGAACTTGTCGCCAGAGACGTCAAGTTTCATAGCCAGATACAGGATTTAGCGAAGCAGTTTCAGTTTTCTGAGCACATCGGCGTCGGCCGCCTGTATTTGACCGCGTACGTCGCCAATGCAGTCAATCCTATCGCTAGCAAAACATAATGACGCGTTCCTGCGTGTTAATAGTTGCGATTTCAGTTTAGGTTCGTTGCCGGCCACCATAACCGATTTCTGCACCCCGGCAAGGTACCGTTAGCAATAAAATCGCAGCTCTGCACTCCACCTACTCCTTGGCTCGTGAACATAACGTTTATATCTAAGGGCCGTGACGCCGATGCTCGTAGACAACGAACCGAGAAGCGGCACGAAGAAGCCGTCTGTGAGCCGCCGGTTAAGCGGAACTTTCTGGGACCAATACTTTTCGTCTGCCGAGGCCGTCAGCACGCGGCCCTTTCAAGTCTAAAATCCCACCCTCAAACACACGACTTAGCTGAAAACACAGCCATTTATAACGGTAGAGCACGGTAGAGAACAGTAGAGAACGTTGGTGTCGGGTGCAATTTGGGTGCAATTCAGGACCCCGTCACGGGCGCCCTTCAGCCGAAAGCTTATCCAGCAGCGTCGGTAGCACGTCTTCACCAAATGGCGTTTGTACGATTGGTTTGTGCCGAACACTTTCATACAAACGTCGCAACCTACCTGAGTAACCCCGTTCTCTTTGTCCCAGAACGTCGCCAGCGAATGCCGCCCTATCTCGTCCTGGATCGCTTTCAGAAGCTCAGTTTTCTTCATTGGTTTGATCGCTGGCCAATTCGTGATGACTGGAATTTCTATCACACCGCCAAGACGGCACCATCGGACCTCCCCAAACATCTGGCCCGTGCGGAGAACCGACACCCGCTGCTGAACCCGGGATTCCGCCTGTGAGCCGAAACATCATCGTTCCCGCACACTGCGAACATGATTTTGTGTCGCCTTCTTTTGGCATCGCTTTTACCTCGCCCTCTTTAGATGCTGTCGGGCACCAGATCAAACCGTCCCCGCAAAACGCATTAACCTCTGCGCCTTGCCCACCGGTAAGCGGTGTACCCAAGACAAATGCTGAACAAAAACGCGGCCTGATCAGGAAAAGTGTTGACGCCCCCATGCCAGGAACATGCGCTTTGCGTTCCGATGGAAGGCGAGTGCCATCCGTCGTTGCAGGTCGTCGGCCCCAGGGCAGAAAGGGTGATCAGAAGGGATAAAACAAAGCACAGCCAACCGAAGCCGGAAGGGCCGAGCCATTTGAAGGCGGCTGAGGCCACCGGTGGTACAAGACGCCATAAAACGATTGTGAACAGGAAAGCCCACACGCCGAGGCCAACCGACAGAGCGACGAGCCCCCGCTCTTTTCGATGCGTGAAATAACGAACCGCTCCCATTACGGCTACGGTGACGGTAACTCGAAAGCCGTTGAGCCAGCGCGGTTCGTCCGATTCTGCCGCTGTCATAAATCTATAGCGATGACGTTTTCGTTTGTACAGACGTGGTATTCTAACCCTTCGCCTTTCGGCGAGCGATATAAGTCCGGAGGGGGGTCGTGAGGACTTCGCGGGACCGAACCCCGCGTCTGCCTTTGTTGGAAACCGCCGACAGGGCACGATGTTGGACCTCAATTCTCGTCGCTGCCTGTCGGCAATTGCGGTGCAAAGAGTAGGACTCGACCCCCAAGGATTTCCCCTCTGCAAAAAGCTGGAGGCCGCACGTCCAGCGGCCCCCCGTCGGCTCTCACGGAGTTATGGCGAGAGCCGGGTGCAGTTGCTCACTATGATTCAGATGACCTTCGTGAAGGGTGCAGGCGTGACCGTCGATTCCGCCCCTTCGGCCGAGACCGGGACAGAGGGATCGCTCTCATCGGGGGCTTTTTTGGGATCACCGGTAGCCTGGCTCTTCGCGGTTTGATTGCCTTGAACGAATCAAACAACTCATGCCGTCGGTTGGCTTGGCTGTAGTTCGGGTTCTTGATCTTGAGCCAGCCGCTCACCGTTGCATATGTCCCGTTCTTCCTCTTCGCTACCACGCCTTCCAAGTTCCGCTGGCACACCTCGTTGTATAGGTCGATGCCGCGTCCGTCGACATACTTCCCGCACACCACGTCCGAAAGCCCACTTTTCCCGATCAGATCACGTAATCGTGTCTTGCGCTTAATCAGCGGAAGCTGCCTAAGATCGCAATCGTTTAGGTAAAGGAGATCGAACGCATAAAATATCGGGCAGCCTCGTCGAAACAAAAGTTCGTTGAAGATACTCCTGCCCTCCGAGTCCAAACACACAAGCTCGCCATCGAGAACGGCGTTCTTAACCTTCATTTTTCCGAGACCGTTCTTCAGTTCCACGCTCTTGTAAGCGTTCCCATGCCGCGAAACTAGCTCGCACTTCCCGTCAGAGATGTACGCCAAAGCGCGGAAGCCGTCATGTTTTAGCTCGAAGAGAAAATCGGGATGGTCGAAAGGTTGGCGGACGAGAGTCAATTTCGCGGTGTCCATTTGGGGCAGGCGCATGTCGCGTTAGATGCCTTTTTCAATCGGCGGGGATAAACGAAGGAAAGGCGAAGTTAGGAAGCCGAAACGCGGAAGGGTTTCAACGCTCCAGCTTCCTCGGGTCAATCGATGGACCCCCGATTGGAGTACGGGGGTCCGGTACCTCGGATGCGCGGATTATATCCCAACTCCTGTAAGAATCCGCAAAATGCGGAAATCCGAAGTGTTGCAGCGATTGCTCCCGCACATCACGACGTGCTGCCTCCTATGCTTAACAAGCTGGCCAGCGAAACAAAGTAGGCACGATTCGGACAACAAAATGGCGCTAGAAGTATCCGGCGGTTGCAACAAAATTACCGCCGAACTCCGCAATGATATTTATTTTTCTTCCGTCAGCGAGGGTCAGCACGTAAAGACTGCCGGTCAGCATTTCGTGCGCCCTCCGAGCTTCCTCGAAGCGCAAGCACGGTGCCTACTCCGGGATCAGCTTTCGGCTACTCGACCACTTCTTCCCTCAACACCCGTGGGGGGTTTTCAGCAGAGACTACCACTACCGATTTCCGCAGGTCGTTGAAGAACGCGAATCGCGCAAATTATCTCTCACTTGTAACGAACACGTGAAGCCCTTGCGTATTCGGACTTGGCAGCGATGAAAACCGGAATGTCGCGGTCGGCATCCTTCCAGAGCGTGAGGAAATCACGATATTCGTCAAGCGCTTTGGCGGTGTCGCCCTGGAGCATGAAAGCGCGCGCCAAACCAAGTCTGGCCAGAGCGCCGATGGGACTGACTCCTACGATGCCGGGGTGATCAATAATCTTCTGGAATTCCGAAGCTGCGGCACTGCCGCTGTGCTGCATCAGGTAAGCCTGGCCTCGCTCGTAGGTCGGGACTAACACTACTTTCGCGCCCAACTCATAGGAACTTGTCTCATGCAACAGCTCAACTGCCCTATCCGGATTCTTGAGGGCCAATGCCTCAGCCGCATGAATCATCGGTAACCAGCGCTGGACGACCGTACTCACCGGATGTTCCTTTTCAACGTTGTCGCACAATGTCTCCGCCCGCGTGGTGTTTCCTGCCATGGCCACGGCCAGAGCAAGGTGAAGCACTGAAACGTACTCGTCCTCGTTTGTGGCCTTCATCGCCGCATCGGCATCGAGACGCGCCTGCTGCAAGGCGCCAAAATATGCCTCGAACTGGCTCAGGGCCTCGCAAGGGCTGCCGCAACTCTGCTTCGGAGGTCGAAGGAGTTCCCGAGCCCTCCGGAGCCTGCCGTGGTAGGCCTCCGCCCATGCCTGCGGTTCCTTGTTTGCAGAGGCCGCCACCAGACGCTCCATTTCTGGCGTATCGCCCTTCAAAAACGCCAACAGATAGCGGTCATAAAACAATTGCTCGGTGTTCAGATCGCGCTTTTCCGCCTGCTTCAGGACATCCTCCGCCTCTACGAGGCGATTGAGACAAATGTAAAACCAGGCGAGCCCGCTAAGATCGTCCTGATCGTCGGGGAACAGCCTCACCGCCTGTTGCTGCTCTTGCAGAGCCTTTTCATAGTTTCCTTGTCCGGCGTAGTACCCTGCCAGATTCGTGTCGGGCTCGTCCTGCCGTGGATAGAGTTGTTGCATGACCTGCCACACTAAGGCAGCTTTTTCTGCTTGTCCGGTGACGTCGCGGAAATAGTGAGCTTCAATGTAAAGTCTCTCCCGCAAAGTGACCTTTTCTCGCAGTTGATAGGCTCTGGTGATGTACCGGACGGCGAGCGCTCGATTTTGGAGGGAATAGAGAGCTCCGAGGCGGGCCTCGGCCATCGCGAAGTTCGGGTCTATGTCTACAGCACGCTGAAAAAAGGGGATTGCCGGCCTTTCGCCCTTTACGCCGTATACGCTCAGGGCCAAGCTGTAAGCTTGCAGTGCTTCGAGCGAAGTGGTAGTAGCCTGCTCCAGCGGCGCGTTGTACTTCTGAATCGTAGCCAGGGACTCGCCGAGCTTGTTTCGCATCCTGGTCGCCGCTCCGCCCAGCGATTTGATTACGCCTTCACGATTCTCCGCTTCCACCTGCTGGCTGCCTAAGCTGGCGCCTGTATGACAATTCAAGGCGTTGACCCCCACGATGTAGTGGGTGCCTAAACTGGAAATCGATCCAACCAAGACGGCGGCGCCTCCCGCTCGCTGGCAAGCTTCACGGGCGAGTGTGACACTAACCTTCTCGTCAGGCTGATGTCCCATCATTTGCAGGTCTTCACTGACCTGCTCGTCGGAGAGGATATTCAGAAATGGGGACTGTTCCAATTCCACGCGCAGGCCTTGCTTCAGCGTGTCGTCGAATACAGGATCGCCGGTGTTATTGGCGAAGTCCGCCAGCACGATCGTCTCGTTATCGGCAAGCGCGGCAGTGTGGCGCGAGCGCCGGAAAAGTACTCCACCTATTACTCCGGCCAGCACCAGCGTCGCAGCGGCGAGAATCTTCCACCACGGAATTGCGGCGGCCCGTCGATTGACGACAGGGCTTGGCCGCCGGTCCACTGCGGTGACCTGGGCGATGAATCGATACCCGCGTCGGGGCAGAGTTTCAATAAATCGAGGGCTGTCGGCGGAGTCTCCTAGAGCTTCGCGCAGCTTGTTAATCACCTTGTTGAGGCTGTTGTCGAACTCAACGAAGGTGTCGGAAGGCCAGATTTTGGAGCGCAGTTCTTCGCGGGTCACCACCTCGCCCGACTGTTGCAACAGCACCGTGAGAACATGAAAGGGCTGGTCCTGCAGCTTGATCCGAATGCCCCGCTTGCGTAGCTCTCCCGCACGGACGTCGACCTCAAACACTCCGAAACGCAGGATTACGGGAGACTGAGTTTCAAGGGTCATGTGGAACTACCCGTGTAGTTCGCGCGAGTCTAACACCCCCCAACGAGATCACAAGACCTATATAAGCCAAGGCCGAGAGTCAGTGAATCAACGGGTGTTAGTGGGTAAGAAACAATCAAGCTTCAATCAATCCGCAGTCCATTGAGTTAGCTTCCAACCAATCCCAAGGTCGCCCCAGCCAACCGCTGCAGGTGGCCTATGAAGCTAAGGATTTGGACTGCCTTACTTTTGTTCGGGATGGCGCAGTCCGGATGGGGACAAACAAGCGGGAGATCAAGACTGGGCAGTGAAGGCACCATCGCGCCCGAACCTTTCACAAACAGTTACACGGTGCTGGGCGCCACAGCTCAACAGGAAAGACTGGTTCGCGCTCAGATGGGCGCCATGCAACCGGAGGTTCTACCTCTGCGAATTATCTTTGTACCGCACTGGAAGTATATCGACGCAACCAGGATATTCCACCTGCGCGTGCCGTCGGGATATACCAGTACTATGTTCACGCACTTGCCCAGCCGAACCGTATTCATCGACAGCGATCGTTACGTTAGCGATGACTTCCTGGGATACCGACTGGCGCATGAACTTGGGCACTTGGCTAGTAACAGCGTTAGCGAGAGTGACGCCGAGAGAGCTGCCCATAGATTCCGAAAGCGCCTTAAGGATGCTCGCTGAAGACGCCGGGGGCGGGAAGTTGAGGCTGACAAGTTTTCCTATACGTGCCTGGAAAAGGGTCGCGCACGACCTCGTTCTTCACTCTCAGTTTCGCCAGACCAGTCTTTAGAGATGTCATATGGGGAGTCGGATAATGGTCGCGTTCGGATCATGTCCTGATGTTCCGTCAATTGGTAAGACGCAATGCAATCCGCGCCTTGTCCCGTTAATCGTCCTCGACCTATCAAAAGGTTCCTTGGCACGGCATCTCCGCGATTTTACCCCCCCCCAAAAAAAAATGCCCCACTATCCGATTAAGGACGGCGGGGCTTTGTGCAGGCACTGACTCTCAACGCACCGAACAGGTGCTTTGTAAGCGGTTCTCCTAGACTTCGATTAAAATACCAAACCGGCGCGCACATTTCTACGTTTTTGAGGTCTGTACAGGCCCCTGGACACCTATCGCGTTGTGTTCCAAGAACCGGCGCACGACAAGATTTTCACACCTACAATGTCGGGGATTCCCGGAATGTATTTGATCTACAAATTACACAAGTTGGAAAACCCCTTCGGCGCCCGGGACTAGCAGCATCGACAATCATTTTCCAGCAAGTTTGTCGGTGTAACTCTCCGTTCTTGCTTAAATTTCACGCTCCTGTAACCTCCCACACGTGAAGCCTTTCGAGTTGCTAGGCCAGACCCATTCCCCAGATGGCACGGTCATGAAGCTGACTCGTCGGGGCGACGAGTACCTCATACTCGCGGACGACGCGACATTGATGTCAAGCCGTATGCACGGCTCGGAAGAGGCGCTGGCCACATTCGCTTGCGAACGTGCTCGCTTTCTTGAGCGGCCTATCGTTCTCATTGGCGGCCTCGGAATGGGTTTCACGCTTCGCGCAACGCTGGAGCTACTTTCACCAAACGCAACCATTGTGGTGGTTGAGCTAGTGCCTGCGGTGGTGGAGTGGAATCGTGGTCCACTGGGTCCGTTGGCGGGACAACCACTGAAGGATAAGCGCGTTCGAGTCGAGATTGAGGACGTCGCGGCCACACTCCGTGCAAGTCCCGGCAAATTCGATGCCGTGCTGCTCGACGTTGACAATGGACCGGCCGCCTTTTCTAATTCCGATAACACCTGGCTCTACGACAATGGCGGAATAGCTGCCGCCCGCCGGGCTCTCAAGGCAAAAGGGGTGATGGCTGTCTGGGCCGCCCAAGGTGATCGAAAATTCGAGCAACGGTTGCGGGACGGCGGATTTGAGGTCGAGCTGCAGCGCGTGCGTGGTCGCCCGAAAAAGGGCGGCCCGCGCCACGATATCTTCCTGGCTCGCAAGGTTTAATCAAGTGAATCCCGCCCGGAGCGAGATTGGGTCAGACCCTTTCCGCATTCCACCACTGCCACTGTCTGAAATGGCTGTCTCCAGCGCAACGAAGCCCCTCGCGGGATCGAACCCCAACCAATCACCGTTCATGCTGAGGATGCGAACGGGATGCTGTGAAGGCTCCTGGACCTTAGAAACCTCTGGCCGATTGTCCCAAGGAAAGTTGCGGGGTGTAAAATCAAAGTATGGGCGGACAACACCAGATAACGTGCCGGTGTGCGCGTACTGAATGCCATCGCACCGCAAACCCCAGACCATTGGACCAACAGGATGACGGTGAGTGGTTGTGTGGCAATTGTGGCTACAAGGCACTGAACAAACCGGCGATCCGCTCCGGAACCCCCAATTCAAACACACGCGGACGCGTGCAAAAAGCGCCTAATATCAAAAGCACAAAGGCTTACTTTTCAAAATTCAGGTTTGCTGGACCTTTCGGTTGAGGCTGCGTAAGAGGCCCCCTTCCCGTCGTCGGAATTTCCGTTCCGACGACCTCAAACTGCACGCTGTTCAGCCAAACTTCGCCACCCTTGTCCAACAGGATGCCAAAGAATATCCCAGTGGCGTCCTGCGGCACGTCAAGAACCACCGAATATTTCTGCCAGTCTTTCGTGCCATTGATTGCACGGTTCTGCATGTTATCGAAGGCAACCATTGCCGTACCTTTGTCCACACGCATCCACAATCCTGCCCAACTATTCACCTGGTCGCACTTCACCCATGCCGTCAGTCGCACCCGTTTAGCCAAGTACTTCTCGGCACTGAAACTCTGCATGAGCGTGCCGAACCCATCCGTAGCCACCGGTTTCGCCCTCAAATATGCGCTCGGCCGTCCTTGATAAGTCGTCTCTGGATCCACGCCAGCCAGATAGTTTGCCGGCTTTGACCCCGCCAAAAACCATCCGCGAGGCGCAGTGCTGCTCTCACTCGATGGATTCTGCGCTGGTACGCGAATGGCCGCCAGCGGAAGCAGCAAACACAACGCTCCACTGGCAATCATCGACCTGCCTCTCATAGACAGTGGCTTTCGATTTGCTGTTGCACTTAGCATGGCTTGAAACCTCCTTTCGAGATTCGATGGACGGGCTACGGCCAGCGCCATGGATAACCTCATTTCCGATTTGTCAAGGGTCTGAACAATCTCCAACAATTCCTTCGCGGCACGTCGCAGCAACTGTTGATGCGCATCACGGAGGATGTTCTGCCGCGTTTGTTGAATCGTCTGTCGTCAGAGAAGCCGGGTCATGAGCAAGCCTAAAGGGAATGGCATAAAAAGATTCTCGATGTTGGAACAATATAGCTCGACGATTCTACCCCGCCCAATCACTGACGCAAATCCCGGTGCAATGACTACATTCTTAACCGTATTTCAAGCCTAGCCAAACCGGGGTATGTTAATCCGAATGCCTCCCAGCCCGAGGGAAAGTACGGGGATGTCTCAATGGGTTCTTAGCTGTCCCGATTGTCACAAGCCCTTCCAGCACAGCATGATCCCCGCACGCCCTTCGGCGGGCCCTTTTGATCCTTTGTGGCCACCTAAGCCTTCGTTTCCGAATGGGGGCTTGAGTTTGCAGTGTCCGAACTGTCAAAAAGTTGCAACCTACCAGCGGTTCGAATTAATGTACCGCCCTGATTAATCCCTCTACCAAACTGATTGCGTAGTCCAGCCTACTGCGCGAAGCATTTTGAATCCGCGTCTACACTCTGATATAACTCCCGGCGTCCGGAGGAACATGCTGATTAGAGTGTTAGTCGCTGACGACAACGATACGTTACGTTCTGTAATTGTTCGGGTGCTCAAAGAGGATGCCGATCTGCGGGTGGTAGGCGAAGCCACAACGTTCGCCCAAACTGTTGAACTGACGACAGCCTTAAAGCCGGATGTTCTTCTACTCGACTTGCTCATGCCCGACGAAAACGCCTTCTCGCCGGGGGACTTGAAATTGCAATTACTTCATGGAGCCGGATGTATCCTCGCTATGTCTATCTGGAATGGCGACGATGCACGGGCGCGGGCAGACAGCCTGGGGGCAAAAGCGTTGTTGGACAAGGGCAGGCTTTTACCCGACCTAATTCCCTCGATTAAGCTGTTTTGCCCTCTAAGATAGCGTCGCCGGGGATCAATAAGGCTGCGACCTCTCAGGTGGGCGATTTTCCAAAAAAAAAAAGAGGCGGGAAGTCCCTCCCGCCCCTGTGCAATGCACTGACTCTCAATACACTGCTTTGCGTTGCGTACTCGACCAACGTATCAGGTCAGGTCGTAATTATGTAAATCGAATTCCTCGTAGTTGACGTAACGATCAAATGAAAAAGCCCTGCTACCCGGTTGAGGACGGCAGGGCTGCACTTCGGTGACTGCGGAGCGGTTAACCTCGGCGGCGTCGGGCTTCGCCTTCAACTCGCCGGACATCGGTAATAGAGACCCGTGTAGAAACACTCTGGCATGACCTGGGTCATCGTCGATTAGTAACAGCGTGCGTCTATTGGTCATAACCAAAGAACGTTCCAAATGTCAGGCAGAATATTGAAAATATATTTTCGGAAATAAGCCCAGGGGCAGTCCCCAACCTCGTACCGCCAACCGCCCCTGGCTAGTCTGAGTTAACTCGAAGTAAGATTAACGCCTGGAGCTTAATAGGTCTGTTCACAATGATACATATAGTACTAATGAAGTACCAGTAGACGTTAACTAATAGGCTACATCGCTCGATCCCTGCTAACGTAGGATTCGCCCGGACAGCTGGCGATGTCTGGTCGGAATTACAAGCAACCGCATTAACAGAAACCTTTTTTATCGTTATTGCAGACATGGATCAGTAAGTTTGCTAGATTCTCTGCATGGCCAACGAGGCTTTCAACCGCGTACAGAATGAGATCAACGCAAGCCTGGAAATGCTTAGGATTTGCACGGACCCGGCCAAAAGGCACGATCTGGTCATTTCACTGAGACGTCTGATAGCCGAAATTGAATGTCTCTGAAGACTCCATTAACAAACTCCAAGGAAACAGACCCCCTGAGTTCCTAGTGCCTCAGCTCTTGGAGGGCTGACCAAGATGGTCAGGGACGTTACTTGACATCGAGTCTCCGGGTTACCTTTCATGTAGACAGTGTCAACGTATAACAGTGGGGGCCAACGCCGATGGCCAAGAAGCTTAAAAAAACGCAACCCTTCAACGTTGAAGGATACCTCTCGAACGCAGGGGTGTCGCGGCGGCTAGTTACGTTTAAGAAAGGGCAGATCATCTTCTCTCAGGACGACCCCTGCGACGACGTTCTATATATTCAATCTGGGAATGCCAAGCTCACCATCATAAATCCACAGGGCAAGGAAGCGGTTCTGGCGATTGTGGGACCGGGTGATTTTCTCGGTGAAGGCTGCATCATCGGAAATCCGGTACGCATGGCCACGGCGACGGCAATCGCGCCGCTGAACGCAATGAGCATTGAAAAGAAAGAAATGATACGCGTGCTTCACGACGAGCAGGAGTTTGCCGGAAAGTTCATCAGTTATATGCTGGAGCGTAACCTGAAGACTGAGGCCGATTTGGTGGACCAGTTGTTCAATTCGAGCGAGAAGCGATTGGCTCGCGCTCTTCTGATACTGGCGCGTTATGGGAAGGAAGGCGAGCCGGAAACAATAGTTGCCAAAATATCGCAGGAGACTTTGGCCGAACTGGTAGGGACAACGCGGAGTCGCGTGAATTTCTTCATGAACAAATTCAGGAAATTAGGGTTCATTCATTATAACGGTGGGCTACAGGTTCACAGTTCGTTGCTAAACGTTGTTCTTCACGACTAGCGAATATCCGGTCACCACCCTAAATTCCGCCTGTACGGAAACGCATAGATTTCCTTGGAACGGTTGTGACGACATCCGGAATGTCAGGCTTGATATCTTAAATCTAGTTGACTGTACGCAAATCTCTGTCCGCAGCCTGTGCACTCCATCTCGGTTTCGGGACTTACGTCAGGCTTCGCGGGAAAGAAAAGATTCCACAACCCCTCATCAGGAATCTCTGAATGCGTCATTTCTCCGTTGCAGCCGGGACACCTTACTACCCACCGCGCCATAGGCTGAACCCCAAATGACCATACGAGGCGCTAAGGAAGCGGGGAATACCTTATAAACATCACAGCGTTGTACAAAGACCTTAGTTAGCCTGAGTCGTGTAGTTTATCCTACAGAGACGACCGATTGCTCAAGGAGCTATCCCGGCCCGGCAAGGAGGCAAGATGCAAGATGGACAAACACAGATCGTGAAAGGAAGTTCCGGGCTCACTCATAATCCTTCTGTCTATGCACCAAGGCAAACAACTGGTCGAGGAAGCCAAAATCATTGCGTTCGCGGCTATGTAAGCAAGTCTGACGCGGGCGCGAAATTATTGGATGCCGTGGATGCGCTTTTACTATGAAACTTTCTTCCCTGTAGTTATCTGACCCTAATCCTTCGTAAGCGGTCTTCCACACGTTTGAGCGTACCCAGTAACTTGCACGCTTGGAAACGTACCATGGACTTTTCACATTTAAAAGATATCTACTAGATTAGGTATCTACTACATGCCTATCAGGAACCCGCGTTATTCCCCACCACCGCACGCCTCAATGACCTGTCAGGCGGCTTTGCCGCCAGTGGAATCTAGACTGTCCTCGAAGTGGAAGTCGCCTTCACTGTGCTCCACGGTTATAGACGGCACCGGAAAATTCGTTGAAACCTCGGATGGTTTTTGCAAGCTTTTAGGATACTCGCATCAGGAATTGATTAGCATGACGTACGAAGATTTAACTGCGCCGGGCTCAGCGGATACGGCAAGGGTGTTAGAACTTTTCACGAAGTGCGGGTACATGCACGGCCTTTGGCTTTTAATGAGTCGCTCAGGCACAAGAATTCTCGTGCGTTACGAATCGTGGGTACGTCCCGATTTATTGATACAAACTCATCTCGAATTAGTTGGTGCTGGTTACTGATGACGCTGCTAGTGCGTTTCTTGGCGGGATGGCCCCTCCTCTTTTCTCGAATCGACCGAGGTGAGCGATGCCAAATCGGGTTCTCCTCGTTGACGATAGTGATCGCATTCGTAAATCCGTTCGTGCATATCTTGAAAAGGAATTTCGATTCCATGTCTGCGGCGAATTGGCAGATGTACATGACGCCATAGAGAAGGTGCGGGACTTGAAGCCCGACCTTATAGTTCTTGAAGTCTCGGTGGGAATCGAATTAACGCAAGCACTGAAGAGAATACTTCCTCATATCCCGATAATTTTGTTCACCGCTTATGAACCCTTACTCCAGGGCTTTTCCCCAGCCGAAATTGGAGTTGACGCCGTGGTCGCAAAAGACTTTGGGGTCTCCGGTCTTGGCAAAGCCGTAACAAGCCTATTTTCGCGGTTACCGCATGAATGGCCCGACAACGCGACGCGGATGGCAATGCACGGAAAGTCGTAGATCAAAGTCATACCGGGTGTGCGTTAAGAGACAGCTTTATTCAGCCTACAAGTACAGCATTGCGGTATGACGAAACTTGCACCCTCCGCGAAGGCATTCGCGGCACTAAAAACAGAGATGAATAAGCCGCGCATCGCCGCGTCAGCACTCGCGCTCTTAGGATACGAATGCAGTCGTTGTCACGGTCGCTTCCCGGAAACTCGTCCGCCGATAGGAAGAACCTCCGCTGAATCGCGCCGGTTACAGGAGGCCCACGCCGCCGAGGAGTTTGCATTCCACGTTTGCTCGGAACGTGACTGGCCTCCGGCGAGAAGAGCCCAGCGGGTAGACAAAGTCAATTAGTTTGGGTCCGAGACTCCGCGAACAACAGAGGGTGGCGCGTAACGAGAATGTCCGAACACAATTGCGCTGAAAAGGCGATCCGAAGGCGTTCACCTAACGAAACGTATCAGTGTTATAGGGTGACGGATCGCGGGGGCACGTTTATCGTTCGCAGCGCTCAAAAGGAAATGACTTGCTCCTGCAAACAAACATCATGTGACCACGTAAAAACGGTGTTGCTCCGAATGAGGGCCGGATCACACTTAGCTGTGCATAAGCCGGTTTCCAACTAACCATTTGGCCAAATAAGCGAGTTTTAATCTAATACCTCGAAAGTAGTCGAGAAATCGGAGGGTGGAGTGTTCGCCCCACCCCCAACCTGTCGGCACTCGCGGAGCTAACGAGAAGCGGGGGCTTTTGCCGATTGGATTCGGAGCGTTGCACGCAGGTGCCAATAATCAACAGGTTTATCTGGGTTCAAACAGCTCTCACTTTTGCATTCAGAGGCGGGCGATACTTCTTCAAAGCCGGAATCAGTTCCGAATAGAGATTTAATTTGTCCAACAAGACGTTCGCGCCCAACCTTTGAGCTAAAGCGCGTGCCTTCTCATCAACCGATATAGATATCGCCACGACGCACTTCGTACTTTCGAGAATTCGAGACCTGATAAGCTCGGGCGGGTGCTCCTCTTCATCGGACATATACAAGTCCATCAGTAGGACATCCGGCTTGAGAACATCGATTGATTGAAGGATTTCCGCGAAGCCAGCGGCTTCCCCAACCAATTCTATGCTTGGCTCTTCGCTCAGAACCTTCAGGATGGCATGACGCATTACTTCACTGTCATCAGCTAGCAACACCCTGACTGACATTGCGGTCTCCGGGCAAGAGGATCGCAAACGTTATATAGCAGGCTGCACATCGAGTTCAAGAAGTTCGAATATGTAGGATGAACTACAGAATTGTATGCGTTATGCTCTTTGCAATAAATTCTGAACGCTGTTGGCGAGCAGCGTCATGTCCCCGCCCTTAGCGATCACGGCATCGATGCCTAGCGAAATCGCATCATGATTGCGAAGTGCGGTCTGGTAAGAAGTCAGCATAATTATTGGCGTACGGGGCAGCATCTTCTTGAGCCTCGGCGCAGCCTCGATTCCGCTCATTTTTGGCATCGACAGGTCAAGGACTATCAAATCCGGTTTCAGAGTCTCTGCCTTTTCGAGAGCGTCAAAGCCGTCTACGGCTTCGCCGCACACAATAAACCCACCCTCGTGTTCAAGGTAAGCGCGGACCAGTTTACGCAGTTGCTCGTGGTCATCGACTATTAGGATGTACTTCGGCATGCGCTCACCCGCTGCCGTGCTGGGCGACAGGCTCCGTCCACGTTGAGCCTGCCTTTCATTGGTTCCCATACCATCTATTCGGTAGCGTGCGCGACGAAAGACCCGATTACGAATTCGCTAAATGTACGCATCGAGTTTCTTTCTCAAAATACGTAGTTCCTCGCGCAACGCATTCTTTCGTTGCCGACAGTATGTTCAAAATGGCACATCTTCCAAACAACACAAGTGACACCATCTGTTCCACCAATAACGCCATTTGTGTTTCAAGATTGGCGACCCCCGCCGTCCATCTTGAATCGTCCCATCACGTTCCATTAGCCCCCGGGGGGGTAGCGATGCCTATAAAAGTGTTGTTAGCGGACGGGAGCGCAGTCATGCGTCCCGCAATCGTCCGGGTACTTCAGGAAGAACCCCTCATCGATTTGGTAGGCGAGGCAACTAGCTTCGCTGAAACTCTTCAATTGACTGCCGCTTTGAAGCCCGATGTTTTACTGATGGACCTGCACATGCGCGATGAGCGCGAATACCTGCCAGAGTTGGTGAAATCTCAAGTCCTGCTGAATACAAAGTGCATTTTAGCCATGTCGGTATGGAACGATGCTGATGCAAAGGCTTTGGCTGAAAGTTTTGGCGCAAAGTCGTTGCTAGACAAGAACAACCTATTTTCGGAACTCATTCCCGCGATTACTCAGTTTTGTCCGGATGTGACCATTCCGAAAATTGCGAACTCTGTTCGTAAGATGCTCAAACCGGCGTCCGGTCCCGCCGAAGAGGGCGCAATCCACGGATCAAGCTTGATATCTTAAGTCTATTTGAGTGTACGCAAATCTCTGTCCGCAGCGTGTGCATTCGATCTCAGTTTCGGGGCTTACGTCAGGCTTCGCGGGAAAGAAAAGATTCCACAACCCCTCATCAGGAATCTTTGAATGCATCATTTGTCCCTCGCATCCCGGACACCTTACTACCCACCGCGCCATAAGTGAACCCCAAATGACCATACGAGGCGCGAAGGATGCCGGAAATACCCAATAAACATCACAGCGTTGTAGAAAGACCTTAGTTGGCCTGAGTTGTGTAGTGTACCCTACAGAGAGAACCAATTGCTCAACCAAACGACGCGAAAACGCTTCGTCGTGGATCGTCGGTCGTGAAAACGGCGTTAAATGTAGGTATCGAGTTTCTTTCTCAAAAGACGTAGTTCCTCGCGCAAAGCATTTTGGATTTCTTCTGAGGTTCGATTTCCGCAAGCGACCCTGCTCACCTGCGATGCGCTCACGTTGAGCTTGCGAGCGACTCTGGCGTAAACGCCTCTGAAGTCCGCGATGATCTCGGCTGCGGTTGGCTGAGGTCCTCGGAGCATATTTCCAGGGAATATTAACTCGGTCGGTACATGAACTCAAACCGTTCGTACGTGGCGGATTCTCGCAATGTGGGCACGTTAAGCTAATGCCGCCACTTCTACTCGCTGAGTGGCCGCAAATAATAGTTCAGATAGAATTCGACATCATCCAATCCAGTTTTCCAAGCTGTTGTGGCGGTAAGATTGGGAGCTTTTGCGTAGCTTTCGTGGACCGCAGGGAAAAAGACACTTGTTTCGATTTTCGACATCTGGTTTTGCTTATAACGGCCATGTTCGTAAGAATCGCGCAACGTGCTCTTTAGCCGACCAACATCGTTCTTGGTCATCGTGTCTTTGGCGGTTTGAACCAGCACTAGAAGTTTTTCAAGTGCCGATTTGCAGTCCTGGACTGTATTGAGGCCATAAACGCTCATGCGATTTTTGAAGGGTCTTTTAGTCCGGCTCTGGTTAACGCGGTTCTTACCTTCAGGTCGTATTTTGTTCGACCGTCGGGCGGACCAAACGGCTGCGAGAACTCCATTTCCATATGGTTAATCAGCACTTCCAGTTTGATTTTGAGAACCTTCACCTCGTTTTCTAGTTCGACGGTAGTCATTCGAGTGCCCCTGAAAAAATAGTGCGCTTGAAATACGTAACGGGCAAACGGACTTGCTCAGATAGTCATGCGCGCAACAAAAAGCCCCACTCAACCGAAAAGCCAAGTGGGGTTGGCGTTGGTTTTGCCAAAAAACTGGGGCTTCATTTCTAAAAGGAATCATTATGTTCGACAGAATAGCAACAATAATTCGCGACATTCTCAGCGAGCCCGGCCCTTGGAGGCACATTGTCGTGGGGTCGGTGCGCTGCTACTTTGTCGCTATTTTCCGCAATCGTTTGGGTCACGAAGAACAGTCCCGGCGTTGGACGGCGTTACAGGCTTCGTGATCGCTCCGTACAGGGCTGCGAAACTGGCAGCGGCAGCACAGTTGTACAGTCAGAATCCGGTTACGGCACCGCCCGGGCCTCCACCGTCACCGCGCTAAGACTTTCTCCCTTATGGGCTGCTTGGTGTAATGTTCACTTTTCACTTGTCGCCACTTTTTTGCCGTCGGTTTCTGCTGCTCCTCCGACGAAGTTTAGAAAATCCATACCCAACTGACTTAGCGAGAAAAGCCGAATGGGTGGTTTTCGCAACTCCTTAAGATAGTCCTTCACCACCCTATCTAAATCTGACTTCGAGGAGTATCTGCTGATCGAAGGTTCGTTGATCGGCGGATTAAACAGATTCTCCAAAACTAATCCACTCGCAGCCAACATCTGAAAGGTAAGTAGATCGTCGCCCCGTGCCGAAACACTCTGCCGATGCTGCCACATCACGTCCTCAGGGATTCCGTTCCTCTTTTCGGGTACAATACGGCGAAGAACTTCAATGTGTTGAGGCGTCAAGTCCCGTACCAAACGCACAAACAACTGTTTACGGTTTTCTGCTTTAAATTCGATTGCTCCACTATTGGCTAAAGCCCTACCTAGCATCGAGATTTTTTGTTTGTCAGACGTTATGTGAAGCTGGTCGATGGCCTCAAAGAACAAAGTTTGAAATTCTTCGCTTTTGAACCATTCGCGGTCTATCTTTTCTTCCTTCAGCTTAAGGATGTGATTCGTCATCTCGTCGAACATCTGAGCCATTCGCTCGTGAGTACGGCGCAAGGCACTAAGCGTCACCATCTCGTTTATGGCCGAACCTACGCCAAACGGAATTTGAGATAACAACCCAGCAACGCCAGATTTCATGAGCATGTCTTGAACGGAGCGCTCCGACTGTTCACGAATTTCCGCCGCTATTGCTGATTTCTCAATCTCATCGTCAATGGGCATCACAAATCCTTTAACGTATTATATTGCCATCAACGCATCACGAAGGTTCACCATCCGACGACGATCTGCGCGAACAGTTTCGTGGGATGCATTTGAGTTAACGCCACCGTGCGTACACCCAAAGAGACAAAATTCGGATACGGATATCTGCTGGTTGGGTGGGGACTGTTTTATCTCGTAGAGCAATTAACTGGCAGAAATGCAGCGCTTTACATAGCACTAGGATGTACGGTCGTTGGAATATCTCTTTTACTTTCTGGCCACTGGCACGAGAGAGCCACGACTGCCAGAAGGGTGCTCGTCTCCATCGTGATAGTCGGCACTGCCGCCGTGGTGACGTATCTCGTTATGGGATGGTTCGGAGCCTTGCTCAAACTCCCTAAGCCTTTTGTTCCGACCGAGAATTGGGCCCTCAAAATGGAAGCATACGCGGCGTCTCTTAAGCCGGGTCCTCCCGCAAGGCTCCCACGCACGATAGTCGTCCAGCCGCTCCCGCAAGTGAACCAGCCTCCACAACAGCAAATACAGATTGCGCCATCTTATGGGAACCTGAAGGCCAGATGCTTAAATCTGTCGAGAGTTTTGACTGCGCTGTATGCGCAGCGTTACGAACAATTTCAAGCAAATATAGCTATTCATAATCCCATCCCTCCAGAAGAGTTTGAAGGGTGGCGACGCTCCACAGATAATTTGTATCGCTACCGTGAAAACGAAGTCATAGAAATGCGGGACGATCTAGCTCGGGTGAATCTCGAAGACAACGAGTTAAATGCCCTTTTGAGGCAGGACGAGGAAAACAGCCGATATCGGAATCTGAGACCCCAAGAATCACTCTACGGGATGGGCTGGATGAGTGCGGAGAACATCAAATCAATGGGTGAAAGGTTTGCGATCTTGGCAAATCAAATTCCGTGACCTACCGAACGGCTCTTCGAAATTACTGCCGTCGCCGAGCACGTTTTCTCGTCCGCGATAAGGTGATTGCCTTTCGTGGCGACTTCTTCGGAATCGCGGGCAACCGCCCCTTGAAGGAATCGAAAAGTTCGTGCCGTCTCTCCGCTTGAGTGTAATTCGGGTTCTTAATCTTTAACCAACCTGAAACTGTGGCGTACGTTCCGTTCTTGCGCTTCGCTACCACGCCGTCTTCTAAGGCTTTCTCCGTACGGGATGTGCGGTCCCAACCGTATTGTCTTTCTAGGCTTCCTCCCTATAATCGGGCCATCGAACCGCTATAGAGAATGTCCCCCCTAGATCGCGGCAGTGAATTCCTGAGAAGGAGCCGCAATGCTGCGCAAAAGCTACGCCCACGTCATCCTGTTTCAATGCCCTCAATGTCAAAGTCCTCTGGCTTCAGCGTTTTCAAGCATGAGTGAAACTATGGAAACGACGGAAACGATGGAGAGTGGTCAATTTAGCGCCGTCTGTCGCTGTGGCTGGATGGGAAACGGGTTGGGTTCGTTAGTTGTGAACAAATCGGTGCAAGCGTGGGAAAGCGCGTGCGAACCTGCGCCCGAGCAGCACGACGCTCCATCAGATGAGTGCGTGATAACTCCGAGGGATTGGCTGTTTCGAGTTGCCAAGCAAATTTCTTCATTGGGACAAATGTCTAGTGCGTAAGTCTCACTCAACCCTAGTTTTCCTGAATTTGTTCATGAAGAAGTGTACGCGGCTACGAGTTGTAGCCTTGCTAGGCACTTAATAGTGTTATAGCCTCGCGGCGTTTTACCTACCCATGAACGCCAACTCAACCTCGCGCGCCGCGACCTGTTCGGATGTGTAGCTATTTGGGTGGTATTTCCAAACCACGCCGTTACCTTCAACGATTGTAAGATTGTATAGTTGCCCCTGACTGCCTAGAATTGCCCACCTTGCGCGATCCAGCCTTACTGTGCCGCTATTGGTACGATGTTTAATGGAGAAACTCTGTCCGTCCTCGCTATCTAGTAGAAAAAGGACTTGGTTACCCATGCCCTGATTTATTTCCTCAGTATATCTTCGTGTAGCTTTTTTGACGTCTTCCCACATTGGCCCGAGCCAAGAGGTAAGCATGGAACGGTCGCTTACATCCTTGTCATCCTTGCGACGTTGTTCCCCTACCTCTTCTTTTTTGGCCGCGACCATTCGCTTGGCAAAATCGGACATTTCCATAGACGGAAACTCGGTGCGCTAATGCTAACATGCCGAGTCAAATTAGTTGCACGAGTTCGCGCCGGTCTTCCGCAATGTAGGCGAGAGCGCGGAAACCGTCGTGTTTGAGCTCGAAAAGAAAGCGGGATGGTCGAAAGGTTGACGGACCAAGGTTAGCTTTGCGGTGTCCATTCGGGGTAGGCGCATGTCGGTTTAGATGCCGTTTTCAAGCAGCGGGGATAAACGAAGGAAAGGCGAAGTTTGGAAGCCCAAACGTTAGTGCGCGACGCCCTGGCTTCCCGTCGAGGGAATCATTCGCGAGGGACCCCGAATTGGAGAACAGGGGTCCATCACGAATGAGCTTGGGGCAGCGAAGAAACAATTCCTTATAACCTACTCGTTCCCTCACGTATCAGTGATCGTTGCTACGGGCAGGCCAGCGTCCTGGGTGACGGTCGCATGCTGCTGCTTAAAATCTCTAACAGTTCCCGTCGGGCAGAATTTTATGATCGCCGGAATAAGTTGCGAGTCTAGCCGCGTTTTATCCAATAACACATGTGCGCCAAATTCATGAGCAAGAGCCTTGGCATTCTCGTCGGTCCATACGGAAATAGCTACAATGCATCCGGTACCTTGCAGAACCTGAGCCTTTAGCGAATTGAATGCCCGTTTTTCAGCGTCGGGCATATGAAGGTCAATTAGCAATACGTCGGGCTTCAAAGCGGCGGTTAGCTGAAGCGCTTCGGCAAAATTAGCAGCCGCCCCCACAAATTCGATTCTGGGTTCCTTGTTAAGCAAAAGCACGATGGCAGCGCGCATAACATCGCTGCCATCCGCTAACAGAACGGTTATAGGCATCTGTAAAAGTGTCATGGATCGGGGCTGTGGCGATGTACCGTTTAGAACAGGCAAAAGTGGGGGGCCGACGTACACTAGGGATTGCTTCGAAGCGAATCCCCGTCAATCGCTCATAAAGTTATGATTGACCGAGAATTTTGAGAAACGAATGGAGCCTACCGAATGAGCCTCAAACCTGGGGACGAAAATAACGAGGGCGGCAAAGTAGTGGTTACGCTACCTGGAACGGTCCAAAAGATCATTCCGGCAATTGGTGGCAGCGAGCCCGAAAAGGCGCAGATTTCCGTGGAAGGCGCCGAAGCACTATATCGAGAAATTCGGGTCGACAACACGATGCGGAACGAAGCGGGGGATGTCGTGAGTCTAAAGCTGGGTGCCGAAGTTGAGGTTACGATCGAAGCAAAATCGGAAGAAACGACGCCCGTCAAGACGAACCTGGCCGACGTGATGGAAGCTCAGGACGGCCCGAAAAGAAACAGCTAGCGGAACTCTGAAATTATTGAATGCGGGTCTGTCGACGCGGCCGAAGCTCGGGTCGACCGAGTATCGCCGGTGGCCCGTACCCCAGGGTAAATGCATTTACCTTTGACATTGGTGGTGCCACCCACCATTGCTAAAGGGCCAACACCGATGGCCAAAAAACCCAAACAGCCGAAGGAAACAAAGCCATTCGACGTTCATGAATATCTCTCGAATGGCGGGGTATCACGGCGGGTTGTGAAGTTCAGAAAAGGCCACGTCATGTTTTCGCAAGATGATCCCTGCGACAGCGTTCTATACATTCGATCGGGGAATGCCAAGCTGACCATCGTAAATCCTCAGGGCAAGGAGGCGGTCCTCGCGCTTTTGGGTCCGGGTGACTTTCTGGGCGAAGGCTGCATTATCGGAAACCCAGTGCGCATGGCTACGGCTACGGCTATGGCCTCCATAGAAGCGACGCTAATCGAAAAGAATGAGATGGTACGTGTGCTGCACGACCAGCAGCAGTTTGCCGATAAGTTCATACATTACATGCTCGAGCGCAACCTTAAGATTGAAGCCGATTTGGTGGACCAACTCTTTAATTCAAGCGAGAAGAGGCTAGCTCGCGCCCTGCTGATACTTGCGCGATACGGAAAAGAAGGGGAAGCGGAAACCCTGGTGGCGAAGATATCGCAGGAGACTTTGGCCGAAGACCGTTGCCAGGGATCTGTGCTATCTCGCACACCGAACATGCAAAGAGCGGTGTAGTTGGTGGAAGTCGCACGCGTGAGGACGCTATTCGCGTACAGTACAACACGAGTTCTGCTTGTAATTCCAACCAGACATCGCCAGCGATAACGCGAGACTTCTACGCTGGTCGGGATCCAACGATGTAGTCTATTAGTTAACCTCTACTGGTACTTCATTAGTACTATATGTATCATTGTGAACAGACCTTTTAAGCTCCAGACGTTAATCTTACTTCGAGTTAACTCAGACTAGCCAGGGGCGGTTGGCGGTACGAGGTTGGGGACTGCCCCTGGGCTTACTTCCGAAGATATATTTTCGATATTCTGCCTGACATTTGGAAACGCACTTGGTTATGACCAATAAACGCACGCTGTTACTAATCGACGATGATCCAGGTCATGCTGGGGTATTTCGAGAAGCAATCATCGATGCGGCCGATGGTCCTTTCGAAGGCGAGTGGATTACGACTCTGACCGACTGCCTTCCGCGACTGGAGAAGAAAGGAATTTGGGCCATCTTTTTGAATTTGCGCTTAAGGGGCAGCAAAGGCCTCTCCGCCTTCGATCAGGTTCTTCACGCCGCCCCCGGAATCCCAGTTTTAGTGCTCGGTGGGCGTAGAGACAAGGCTATCGCCATAGAAGCTCTAAAACGCGGAGCCAAAGATTACCTGATAGAAGGTCATATCGACTGTTATTCACTGTCCCGTGCCATTCGCAACATGGTGGAGCGCGAGACGGTGGAGGATGCGCTGTTCACAGAAAAAGCTCGCGCCCAAATCACGCTTGACTCCATCGGAGACGCGGTCATTAGCGCAGACATCTCAGCAAATGTTACGTATATAAACCCCGTTGCGGAGAAGATGACGGGCTGGTCTAAGGAGGATGCCTTCAGCCGACCGTTTGCTGAGATATTTAAGATTATCGATGGAACCACTCGTAAGACGGCTCCGAATCCCATCGCTGTGGCAATCGAGAAAAACAAGACCGTGGCACTGACGCCGAACTGTATTCTCATTCGGCGCGACGGATCAGAATCTGCCATCGAAGATTCCACCGCTCCGATCCACGACCGCTTCGGTTCTGTGACGGGGGGAGTTATTGTTTTTCATGATGTAAGCATGTCGAGGGCGATCGTAAGCGAAATGCAGCGGTTGGCCCAGCACGATGTTCTCACCGATCTTCCCAACCGGTTGTTGCTAAAGGATAGGATTACTCAAGCAATTGTCACCGCACACCGCAATCGCACCCAGGTTGCCGTTCTGTTTTTGGATTTGGACCAGTTCAAGCACATCAATGACTCGCTGGGTCACGCCATTGGCGACAAGCTGCTTAGGTCAGTGGCGTCGCGATTGTTAAGTTGTGTGCGCAGCTCAGATACGGTAAGCCGTCAGGGTGGAGACGAGTTCGTGGTCCTCCTTTCGGAAATCAAGCATGCCGCCGACGCAGGGAACATGGCCAGGAAGATACTCATGGTATTAAAGGGGCCCCATGCCATCGATGGGCATGATCTGCATATTACCGCCAGCATCGGCCTAAGCACCTACCCTGAGGATGGGCAGGATGCCGAACTCTTGATGAAAAATGCTGACACTGCGATGTATCAGGCCAAGGAAAAGGGCCGCAATAATTACCAGTTTTTCAAAAAAGAAATGAATCTACGAGCCGTGAAACGCCAATCGCTCGAAGGCGGTTTGCGGGATGCCCTGGAGCACAACCAATTTGTGCTGCATTACCAACCTAAGGTTAATCTTACCACCGGCAATATTAGCGGTGTGGAAGCTCTGGTCCGATGGATGCATCCAGCTTTGGGGCTGATCCCGCCTTTGGACTTTCTGCCCATCGCGGAGGACTGCGGTCTCATTGTGCCAATCGGGCGGTGGGTGTTGAAAGAAGCTTGCAGACAAACTCAGGAATGGATTGCGTCTGGTCTGCGCAGCGTACCCGTAGCAGTGAATGTATCTTCGCTGGAGTTTAGGAGTGCTGGTTTTCTCGAAAATATGCGTGTCGTTTTAGGCGATTCATGTTTAAACCCAAGCTTTCTAGAGCTCGAACTGACCGAAACGGTTCTGATGCAGCATGCCGACTCTACCCTGTCGGTGCTCAGCGCTCTGAAGTCCATTGGAGTACAGCTCGCCGTGGACGATTTCGGCACTGGTTATTCGAGCCTTAGCTATTTAAGACGATTTCCGATTGACTGCTTAAAAATTGACCAATCATTTGTGCGTGACATCACTTCCGGTTCAGACGACGTCCCCATTGTCAGAGCTGTTATCACGATGGCCAAAAGTCTCAGGCAACGGGTTGTCGGCGAGGGCGTGGAAACAGAAGAACAGATGTCATTTCTTCAGGCGCACGGTTGCGACGAGGTACAGGGCTACTATCTCGGTAAGCCCTTAGCCGCCGAGCCTTTCGCACAGCTGCTTATGCCAGGTATCGGGTCTTTCATTCCCAAAACTCGCCTAAAAAGCCGTCTGACAACATCTCCATGGCTTGTTCCTACCAAGCATCCTGGACTGAACTGAGGGTAACTAAGCAGCATCCAGCGTGTTTCCTCCGTCAGGCTTGGCTGTTTTGATTTTCTTCTGAAGGGCGCTTCCAACTACCCCGCGTGACCGTTGGCGACTCAGCGCCCCTACCCCGCGTGACCGTTGGCGACTCAGCGCCCCTACCCCGCGTGACCGTTGGCCACTCAGCGCCCGTACCCAGCAACGGGTATGTTAGTGCCACGTGCAAGGGTATAAAGTACACGACGATGGGTGGGCTGCCAGCGTCCACCACCCAGTCTGAGGAAGCCTGTGTCAATTGCCAAAGTGCATTTTAATCGTTGACGACCACGAACACATCCGGAAGATAATTCGCAACGTCCTTGAGCGTGAATCGGGATTTGAGGTTTGCGGCGAAGCCATAGACGGCTACGATGCCATCGAAAAGGCTCAAGAACTCAGGCCTGACCTCATACTCCTAGATATGTCTATGCCGCGTATGAATGGGATTCAGGCCCCCCAAAGTTAAAAGAATTACTTCCTCAAACCCCTATCGTTCTTTTCACATCGCACGGTGCGCTGGTTGGTTTTGATGCGCGTGCGGTCGGCATCGACGCCGTCGTTGCCAAGGACACGGGCATGGCCACGCTAATCGTGAGCCTTCAAGAATTGTTGCAAGAAGCCTGAGGTTTTTGCGTCGGCTGTCCTACATTGCGACTATCGATGGTCGTAAGCTTGAGATCTCTGCTATAACCCCAGTGTTCCCGAGCGTCCAGAAGAACCTAATGCCAATTAGAGTGCTGTTAGCCGATGATAGTCACGTTATGCGCGTTGCGATCGTATGGCTGCTTGTGGAAGAACCCGCCTTGGAGTTCGTAGGTGAAGCAACGAGCTTCTCTGAAACCCTGCGGCAAACTTCTTCCTTAAGACCCGATGTCTTGCTCATCGACCTCCACATGCCGGACAAGCACGAATATCCGCCAGAGTTGGTTAAATCTCAAATTCTTCTAAATACCAAATGTGTTTTAGCGGTATCGATATGGAACGACGATAGTGCAAAGGCTTTAGCAAAAAGCTTTGGCGCACAGACATTGTTGGACAGAACAAAGCTGTTTAGCGAACTGATTCCCGCGATACTGCAGCATTGCCCTAATGTGAGTATTCCAGGGGAGCCGATTCGTACATCTGAGCAGAAGCCCGCCCCAGCAATCGAGGCGAGCGACGACTGACGCCGATTTTCGATCTAATGGAATTATCCCGAACAAGCGTTGCTGCCGCCTCGATATGGCATCTTTAGCCTTTCGAAGCGTTCTCACGTCCCGAATCGTAGTCCATCAACGTTCACCTCAGCAGTTTACGTTGGTCCTGGAGATTGCTTCTCTGCGCGTTTCGAAGTGACGACGCCCATGGTTTGTTCTTGGGCGCAGGGCAATATCTTAGAATCCGCTTGGCCGGCCCTTCGGAACGTGCGCTCATTCAGAGGACAATCACTAAGTGGATTTGAGGCCTAGGCAGCACCCGCGAGGTGATCTTGTAAATAGATGTTTAACGAATCGCTCATCGTTGAATACTCCTTGCCAGGCATCGGCTTATGCCGAAGTCTGGACTCCGGTTTATCATTCTTTTCATACGAAGAACAGACTAACTAACGACTTCGGATTGCGCCAGCGTCCCGGTTTTTCGCGACGCCGTTCGAATTCACACGCATCCACGGCGGGGCCCGCCGCACGATCCCGAGCGGAAAGTGTATTCACAGCAATAAGATGAAATCGTTGCGGAGATCCGCCGTGGCTGCGCGGTAATCCAATCAGTTGTTCGAGAATGCTTTTCCTTTAGAGAACCGATCGAATAGTTCAATCCCCTGACCCACGTACACGCGCCAACGGCCATGTAGTGGGAAGTAGAGTTCGAAAACGAGACTTTGTAATTCCTGACCTCAAATTTCGCACCGAATAACCTATACTTGCGACAATCTTTCCAGAACTGCGGAGGCGCCGAGATGCGAGACGAAGAGTGGATCAGAACGCTTGCAGACGGCAGAAAAGTGAAATTCTTCTATCAAGAATTGCCGGTGGACGGTGCGTTTATTACTGCGCAGCTTGCGGGTAATGAGGTCGTCTATTCGGTCGTATTAACCAAGGCGGGAAACCCGCTTAGTCGAGCTGACGTTGAAAGCCATTTCAAGGGCGAGCTTTCAAAGAAGTAGTTGTTACTCATTTTGAGAACACGCTGGGAGAGTTGTATATTTCGCACCTGTGCGAAATAGCACTAAACGGTTTCCATCCCGATGTCATGATGGGTGCATGCTGCATAAGAAAAGTAAGAAAGAACCCTACAACGAGATACGCGCTAGCGTGGAGATGGAAATGGCGAAACCGCGCATGGCGAAGTCGGCTAGAATAAGCGAACTGAAGCTCGATACTACGCGAACTCCAGAAGAGCCAAGTACTACCATGGCCGGAACAGTGCACAAAATCATCCCCTCTCCACGTCCAAGCCAACCAGAAGAAGCGCAGATTGCGGTTGGCGGAGGCAGCCAAGGGTATCGGCACCTCCGTATTGAAAATACGTTGACTGACGAGAATGGCGATTATGTGAGGCTCAAAAAGGGCGCCCACGTTCAGGTGACCGTCACATCCGAACCGAAGCGTAGACTCCAGCATTAGCGGGGAATGGCCAACCCGCCCGGGTTGGTTTAATGAAGACGGCTGTTTTTCGCGGTAGCGAGGCTGACGTTTTGTTGCGAGCATTAGTGGTAACGGCCGAGTCGCCTTACAGCCTCAGTATGGTGTCTCTAGCATTCCGATGCGTTCTCGCGCCCTGAATCACTGTCCATCAACATTCACCTCAGCACTTTAGGTTAGTCCTTGAGATTGCTGCTCTGCGCGTTTCGAAGTGGCGGCGGACCTGCGCAGGTTCGCCGCCGTCACCCATGAACTGGGCCACGCCCTCTGCAACGAAAAATCGCCAAAGCGCAACGCGTCGCCGACCGACTCCGGGTCGGAGCTCCACCCATCCTGCTCGTCCACTCTTCAAGCCAGCTGCCGCCCTGACGACCTCGGCCGCCTAGCCGGTCGTGACCACTTCGACTAAAAGAGGGCCGGCGTCCGATCTTGTTCTGAACACACCTGTGAACATTTGCCTAATGGATAACATCTCGGCCAGCAATCGGATTCATTGTGATTCTTCGTCCGGTAGCATGCGGCGTTGCTAAGGCAGCTCGACATCTAGAGCGTAAATCTCCTGAATGCTCAGATCGCGCAGCAACAGCAGCGACCCATCGGGTGACACCTCGCTCCATCCACTAAAGTTTCCAATGAGGCCTTCAGGAAGCTCTATAGCGGCCAATCTCCTGACCTTGTGATCAGTAATGCTGATCTGATAGAAGACCAGATGGCGCAAGTCTGAATTATCAGCGACAACAACGGATTTGCTATCACTCGACCAAGAAGGCCAGCTAAGTGTCGCATTCGCCAGATACATGAGTTCCGACCATTCCTGGGTCTGTTTATCGAATAATGTCAGCTTGGTCTCTTCAGGAGAATTCAGGGCCACAATATACCGGCCATCCGGAGAGGTTCGCGGGGAGAACAGTCCATCCGAGCCCGATATGGGCGTTACGCTGCCGGTCCGGACGTCGATAGTGGAAATTCGCGTAGTGCCCGATTCGAATCTTCCGCCGATGATGAGCGAGTTGCCATCCGGCGACCAAGTAGGATCCATTTGATCATTCTCGGTTTGCGAAACTATTTCCGGCTTTCCGCCCTGCAGAGCAACTATATAAGCTTTCCAAGTTTCGCCCGGGAGTAAGCCGGAGAAAGCGATGCGCTTCCCGTCAGGAGACCAACGCGGAAGCGCTACAGTTAGGGGGCGATCCGTAAGTTGCACCCGCTCGCTACCATCTAGTCGACTACGCCACAGAACAGATTCGGGAAAGGACACGTAGGCGACCCAATTTCCGTCTTTTGAGAAATCCAATTGTTCCCCGGATATGCCTGAAAGGAACGGCTCAAGCCTTTTTGTCTTCAGGTCATAGCGGACCACTTCCCCGCGTATCCGGCCGCCGATCGCAAAGAGTTGTTTGCCGTTAGGGTTGGGAGTGGGGCTCCACAAGCTCAGGGCTTCGGTGGTGAGCTGTACCGGTTTCGCGCCTCGCCCGCCGAAAAGCGAATGTGACTCACGGAGGGCAAAAAGGTCGCTGCCAGTCATATCATCTCTCAGAACAGAAAAAAGAAAGTAGTTACCGTCAGACGTCCAGTTCCCTTCAAGCAGTGAGCGGTTGGAGTTCGAAAATAATTTCACGGCGTGCAAATTGTTTCCGTTGACGCCCACCTCATACAGAGAAGTGGTAGAAAATTTGTCTACAACAAACAAGCGCAACACTTTCCCATCAGGAGACCATCGGATTGGGTCGGCATGTCCGCTCTTTATCTCCAGGAGTTTTCGAACGTCAGTTCCGTCCTTCGCCGCTGAATACAGAGTGTCCGGACCAACCGCGCTATTCCCGGTGGCGTAGGCAATCCGTCTACCATCCGGAGACCACGCTCCGGAGTGGCCGCTCAGGCCGCCAAGCCGGCGAGCCAATCCACCGGAAGTAGACAAAATCCAAAGAGGTTGATCGAATTCGTTGCCGTCCTGGGCCTCCCCTAACAATTCCGTTTTGTCCGGAGAAATGTCAAATATCCGAAAGCATGGAAATGGGACAGATACGGAAATAGCATCGCCGCCGCCGGCAGACACTTGCTTCACTGAGGAACTTGGCTCCGAGAAAAAGACTCGTGATCCATCTGTAGCCAACTCGTAAGGTGCTCCACAGGGATTCGCATTCTTTAACTGACGGTCTCTGGTCAATTGTTTGTAACCCACGACCCGGGGAGGACTCGGAATGGACCTAAGCCACAAAGAGCCGGCTAGCGCAGCGCAGATAGCAGCCAATGCAGCTACTCCTCTCAGTGAAATGACCGGTTTAGCGGCAGGTTTATCCTCGAGTTCGTCGACGGATAACGCTGCTTGCGCCTGGGCCGATTGAGTATCGCTGGGATGCGTGTCGCGCAACTGGGTTTCCACGATGGTGCCGATGAAACGGTATCCGCGTCGCGGCAAGGTCTCAATGAGTTTCGGGGACTCAGCGGAATCGCCGAGGACTTCGCGCAAGCGATTAACAGTTGCATTGAGGCCATGGTCAAAATCCACGAACGTTTCGGCTGGCCATAGCGCCTGCTGCAATTCTTCGCGGGTGACCAAGTCGCCCTGCCGCTCCAATAAAATCCTTAGTACGTGGAAAGATTGACCTGGTAGGCGCAGGCGGGTGCCATTCTTTGTCAGTTCCTTCGTCCGTAGGTTGGCTTTGAAAGGGCCGAATTGGATAATTTCGGGCGATCCAGTTTCTGCCGACATGGTGTCGGTGCTCCTGGCCGGGGAGCATAGCATACGTCTGATGACGTCGGAGTCCTGGACTCGAATTAGCGCTGCGTTTTATCGTTTTAATCCCTTTAGTGTGTTGGGCTTGTGAGGTGAGGTATTTCTGACATTTTTGTAGGGTCCAAAGTATTGATGTAAATCGGCGAAAATTTGATTCTCGCGGTGCACCAGAGGAGGTGCCCCCAATGAAAATCAACTTTTTCCGTTCCATACTACTGGCCGTCGCTGCGATGGTCTTCTGCTCCGCCGGGCACGCACAAGAGGTGAACGTCCAGGCAACGGTTCCTTTCGCCTTTATGGTCGGCGATCAGACTTACCCGGCAGGGGAATATGCCATTAAGACGATCGCGGCAGGCAATGACTCGATGTACGTCAAGCCCCGAGCCAACACAAATCCCATACTCATCCGCGCTACTGCGCACAGTGCAACCCAACCCGCAGATAAAACCAAGCTCGTATTTCATGAACGTGGAGGCGTGTACTTCCTGTACCAGGTCTGGGTGGCCGGAAGTGACGTCGGTCGAGAGTTTCCTGCGAGCCACGCAGAGGAGCGAATGGCAATGAATACAACAAAGGCCGATAGCGTGATCGTGGCTGCGAAGGTCACTCGTTAATAAAAAAGCGCGATTCCTACTTTTCTACGACGCATTTCCGACGGCGCAATCTTGTGACTAAAGGCGCCACGTTATCTATAGAAAAGCCAGCTTCATGCGCGAGGGAAAATTCAAACGGATAACAGTGCGAGCGGTCTTTACGCCATGAACGTTGTGGAACTTACAATGCTGGTAAGTACCCACTATTTAACTGGACTTGTTTTTTTAAGCGGCCGTAGGATGCACCAATTTTGCTAAGTTACCGGCCAGTAAGTAGGCCACCAAAATTAATTTGCAAAATCGAAACAAGGAGGATTCATAGTGAAGCCCACATCGGTACTGTTTATATTCATGGCGGCGGAAGTTGTGACGGCCCTCTCTCCAACACGCGCCGTCGCGCAACAGCCGGACAATTTTACGGTTTATGCCGTAGGACTCGAGGGCCCTCGCGGTCTCACATTTGGACCGGATGGCTACTTATACGTAGCCGAAGCTGGAACCGGTGGAACAAACAGCACGGCCGGTATGTGCCAGCAGGTACCGGGAGCCCCGGGCGGGCCGGGGCCCTACACCGGAGGACCCAATGCGAGAATTTCGAAGATCAGCCGGGACGGCACGCGAACCACAGTGGCTTCCGGATTCCCCTCAACGGTGGCGCCGAATGCGGGCGCTTTCATCGGAGTTGCTGATGTGGCTTTCTTGGACGGAACGCTGTACGCGCTGGTCGCCGGAGGCGGATGCTCACATGGAAACCCGAACAGCCCCAGCGGAATTGCACGGGTGGATCGAAGCACGGGTAAATGGAGTCTCATCGCTGACATTGGCGACTACCTGAAAACCCATCCAACGAAGTACGAGAGCCCGGATGACTTTGAACCCGATGGAACTCTTTACAGCATGATTACACTCGACGATCACTTCTACACAATGGAACCGAATCATGGCGAACTGCTTTCGGTTTCCAAATGGGGAGAAATTAGTCTAGTGATCGACATTTCCGCGTCACAGGGCCACATTGTTCCGACGTCGGTAGCAGAACGGCATGGCTCGTTCTATGTGGGAAATCTCAATTTGTTTCCCATCGATCCGCAGTGGGCGCGGGTACAAACGATTTCAAAGGGCGGCTACCAAGACGACTCTGCACCCGGCTTCGGAATCGACCCGCACACCTATCACATTGTCCACTCGAAGGCGGGATTTACGACGGTGGTTGCTGTAAATTTCGGGCCGGACGGATTGCTCTATGCGCTTGAACTTTCCGACGCTGCGGGTAATCCCGCTCCGGGCGCGGGCAAGGTAGTGCGGGTCAAGGGGTCCGGGGAGATTGAGGAGGTAATTACCGGCTTATCCGTGCCTACCGGAATGACCTTCGGACCGGACGGCGCGCTATACATATCTAATTTCGGAGCGGCCGCGCCGGGTGCAGGCCAGATTCTGCGCTTCGATATCCCGCTCAGCTACTAACGCCGCTGTCAGGCAGGTTGCGGAGAGGATACCCGCGTCCAAACAGGGCTAGCATGGAATTGTGAGACGCCTCGCAATTGCCGTGGTCTGCTTCTGGCGCTTGGGGCAGCCTCTGGTATCTTCTTCGTCGAAAACATCTGATTCAGACAGATCGGAAAGTGAGTGGGCTCATCAAAGAGGTGGAGCAACAGTGCTGAACTCAACCTCGATAACATGAAGCCGCCCGGACAGATCTGCCAAGGGTGGCTCCATTCGCTGGTTCGATCACCAATTCGTTCGTTTTGCTCGAGATCACGAGAGCGAGTCCGAGGCTTGAAAAGACCGACTAAGCCAAACTTAGTTTGTGAGCCCAGTTGCTAAATAATCGAGCTGCGCGTACGCACAGTCTGCGATCAAGTCTGAATACATACTCTAGGTCCTTCCAGGGCGCGCTAAGTCCCGAAGATGATCGCAAGCGGTATTCACACTACAGGTTGGGATCGCTCCTTAGAGTGCGTCTCTCTACTGTCCACAGCAGTGCCATCAATTTTCTTTTTTTTTTGAACCAGCGCGGAATGATAACCGACCGTGCTAGAGCGACGGAAACGCGGCCGCCACTACGCGATGCACTTAGGCTGACGTCGCGGTTCTCGCGCCGCCTGATCCCCGAGCACCATCTCCTGCCGTAGAGCGAGGACTCTCGCTGCCGATCGCGAGCGCCGGGGGTATTTACGTTGAGAACTGGGAATCGTTGCTGAGGGCGCTTCTGAAGGCTCAAGCTGGTTATCGACCATGGCAGTCCGGTACGGCGCGTTGTACTCAATCATTCATCTGATTCAGCAGGCCCAGCGCCGCATTGAAACCTCGCGTAGTCATCTCTTTATGGGACAGAGGGTAATCGAATTTAGAAACCTACGCTGCAAATACTAATTTGATCCAGTCCCTACAATTCCAATGAGTTAGTCTTTTTATAGACCCCCTATTCACCCACTCTGACTACGTGACTACGTTAATTGATTCCAAAGCACTTACTTGACTACGCGTAGGTTCTGAGATTCGTGCTGGATCGTGACTACGTAGTCAAACTTTGACTACGCGGACTTCTGGAATCTTCTGGGAATGGCCCGGTGCTGAAGGCACTGGATCAGCTCTGCGTCATCCTAATCCTATCGGGCTCGCGAGCACCTACCCACGCGGATTTTTGTCCAAGGGCATGTAGATACGCCCTGTCTTTTTCTCTTTTTCGCGACCATCCCTGTCTAACTCCATTCTGGTCTCCTCTACGAGAATTCCATCCTTAATAAGGAGGGCTCTCACTCTGCCCACACAAATATGGAAGTCACGATACCAATTCCTTTTCTTGGCGAGGTCGGAGAACTTTACAGGCTTGCCTTCCAGTTTTTCAAACGTATCCAAGAGGGCTCCCATGCACTGCCCGTCGAGCGTATCGCTGACGCCGGCCTTGTAGAGTGAGCGAATGTTCTCCTGCCACTCACAAAAGAGCAGAGCCTTTTCCATACCTTCAACCTTGATGGCGCCATCCTGATTTGCCACGGCCGTGATCAGTGCCCAGCGAAGAGCAATCTCCGCCAGTCGTCCACGGTCCAATCCAACCTTGCGCCCCTCCGCTCTCCAAGTCTTCACCATCTGGTAGCAGACAGCCGGAATGGTAGTCGGTTGGGGACGCCTAGATTCTGGTCGTGGGTTCCAATCCTCGTACTCCCACCCTTCTGGGATCACTCCGAAGACGAAGCGATCATAGAGACCGTCATTCGTTGCTGCGCCGAATACTCTGGCGAAATCTGTGGCGTCCTTTGCTTTGAGGCTTCCGAGGATGGAAAGCCTGACCCTGACGGTATGCTCGCCCTTCTTATCTGCTGATCCCGCTTCATCCAAGCTCCAAAGCTTGCAGAGCGTCGGGCCCAATGAGGATCCTTGAACGGAGATTTTCCCAAAGGTATCGCGCAGTTCATCTTGGACGAGAAGGTGGGTTTTGAGGATATCAACCTTCTCCTGGCCCTTGCCTTTGGCAACACCGAACATATTGTAGAGACCACGGTCAGAGCCCGGCGTGGTCGTCTTCACGGCGTCGGAGTTTGAATAAATGAGACTCTTGGAAGCGCGTTCGGTAGCTTGGGATTTGCCAGAGTGGACCGGACCGATTAAACAGGTGTAGAGGGTTGGTCGCACATTTCCCATTTGCGAGATGTTCTGGCCGGCGTATGCCGTCACCATCGCTGGGTAAGCGTAGCCCAACGGCATCTCTAATTCGCGGGACTTTTCCCCGAGCCACCCGTAGAGGCATTCTTCGGGCATCTCGTTGAGCTTGGTTGGGACGACGGCAGGATTGATCTTGAATTCTGGAACTTCTTCGGCTCCAAGAAGGATCATGAGTTCATCGGTTGAAAGCGTTGCCTGGCTGAGCTCGTCCTTTGCTATGACCAATTCGATCGCCTCTTCCGAGGCATTTTGGTCTTCCAAACTGAGAACCTCAAGGTTCAACTCTTTTTCCTCCCAAATGCGCTTCGGATAAGGTTTGTAGGATTCGTGAAGTTTGCGGAGAACATCTCCAATACGTTGTCCGTCGCAGTCCTGGCTGAAACACTTGAAACCCAGATTGTCCCCATGAATGAATCCAGTTGCTTCGCTTCCGCTGTGTTTGTAGCCGGCGATGACGCATTCATCGGTCACGTACACGGGCTTCCCATCCCAAGAGTCCATTCGCTGAATGGAGAATGCGCCCTGATCCTCGTACCATTGGATGAACTCGTCGATGTCGAAGTCCTCGGCGAGTTGCGATTCGCCCCCGGTGGAACAATTCTGAGACTTTGTCCTCTGAGCGATTGCATCCACAAGCCAATTGGGAATTTCAATAGGCTCGGCGTCGTTCTTCAGTTCATATCGACGCCCGGTCTCGGCGAGCATCGAGCCTGCACCAACGAGGTATTTCCCACTCTGACGAAAGCTAAACCATTCGCTACCGTCGGCAAGATTCGCGGAGCGATTTCCGATGGCGCGGCTATAGTCTGTGCTCTTGAAAATGAAATGGCCGCAACGTTTTCCCGCGCTGATCTGGCTGCGAGTGTCGGGGACCTCGCGAGTCAGTTCCTTGCACAAATTGGTCATCCCGCCCTTGACATCGAACTCAAGCGCGCAATAAGCGCCGTTAAGGTAGATCGCAACGTTAAAGTTCAGATTGGTGGCGTTCCACTTTTCAATTTTGATGGGATCGGTCGTAGCTTCTTCTTTAAAGTGAAATCCCGCTGGCGGCACCTTCGAACCTTCGCACAATGGAAAAACCGGGATGCCCATTTTTATGAGCGGGTATGCGATATCGGAGAACATTAAATTTGCTTCCATTTCCACGCAGGCGATCCGGTTCCCGAAGGGCGCTGAATTTTTCGGCTCTTAGCAATCCGGGCGATGTAGGCGTCGGACACACCGAAGAGTTTGCCAATCTCCTTGTAACTCAACGTGGGGTGGTTGATGATTTTCTTCGCCATTTTATTTTCAACGGCCTGGCGCGTTCGTTGCAAACTCTCTTTCAATGTGGGCATAAGTACCTCCTACTACATCAGTGGGAAGCTCAACGCTTTGCTTCGTTAGCGATATTCCCTGAAAAGTGATAATGCGATGTTTTTCCCGCTATCGAATGCAATATTTAGAGGAGTAATTGAGACTGGAATCGTTTACTTGCAGTAAAGTAAAGCACAAACCTTAAAAGTTTCGGGTGTTACAGCGATCTCATGGCCCTCGTGCTAATCGAGTCGCGCCGGCAGACACCTCCAGTCCACAGCCGGAAAGGACGCCGCCGATACCTGTGGGTATTGGAACACCCGAATTAAATTGAGGAGTGAAGGCCACGAGCCGCGAATCAAAACATTCGCGACCCGGCCCGCTAGATAGACCTGCATTTGTAACAAGTTGTTACATATGATGCGACGATGTGCTGGTTGGCGCCGGTTCACTCCGGGTCCGGCAACTCCACTTCTTCCCATAGGTCATCGTACTTTGCCGCCGAGAAGAACACGCCGCTGCAGCGGCTCCCCTGGAACGGCAACACGCCATGGATGTCGTCGCCGTGAAACAGAAGCAGATCCCCGGGCTGGAGCTCAAAACAGACGCCAAACCTTGGGACGACCAGCCCGCCGCCTTCATAATTCCCCATGGCGAATAATGCTGACAAACTACCTCCAAGATTGTGCGCGTCTGGATGATAAGCCGACCGCACGTTTACGTTGCCGTAGCACGAAGAAAAGCCCGACTGGTCGCCCGTTTGATCGTACCAGTTGTAAACATCGTTGCCGGGAAAGCCTTCTGCCTGCCAGGCGTGGGCAGCCGGGTACTCATGGGCAACGATATCGTCTATTTCGCGAAGCACGGGGGTCAACATCGGGCGGGCCTCTTTATGGCTTTTTGTGTAACTTGACAACCGGCCCTTCGGAAATAACCTGGATGGCCCCAAATATCCGACCGTGTCGGAATATCCGCACAAGGCACTAACGACCCGGGGTACCTCGCTCACCTCAGAAAGACTGCCGTCTGAATTGATGCGGGGCATCATGGAATTCTTGCCCACGACGTTCCCGCGACTGGTGATTCGGGTCTTGATAGTTTTAATTTGCGTGTATGCGTACTCAACCGCTTTGTCGCTTAATACACCCGGAAAGAGCCGCCCGATGAGGCGGCCCTCCGGTGTCACGATTTCCACATCGTCTTCAAAGGTGTGAGTGTAATGCGAGTGGTTGGCGTAGGTATTTTCCAGAATCTTCGCTTCCATGTCGCGGTCTGCAACTACCACTACCTTACGCGCTGACATTGGCCGCCTCCAGCTGTTGTTGGAATATGGCTGGTAGATCGGCGTCGGTAGCGAACATCGGGTCCGGTTCGTCCGGCAGCACCTCAAGGGTCTTTGCTGTACGGATCACGGGATTCCCGACAAGGATTTCATCGAAGGCCCGGCGAAGGATACCCTGCACCCATTGGTGGTCGCGTTTCAGCTGCTCTTTGTAAGCTTCTTTTTCGTCTTCGGTAGCCGCGTCGAGCACCAGCCGAATGGGTTTGGGGCCGTTTAACTGCATGTTTTTAGCCGCTGCGATTTTCCCCCGCTCTTCGGCTATCAACCCATCGACCTCTTCGGCGTGTGGATCGGTCTCGTCACTTAGGTTGAGCGTTTCGTCGATGGGAAGCCCATCTGTTTTCTTGGCTTGCTGCATCCAGTTGAAGGCTGTCTGCCGGTGAAGCCCGAATTCGGTTTTAAGGAATTCGATCCATTCGCCGTGCTGTGCCTCTTTACGGAACGCGATGAGAAGGCGGCCAAATTCCAGACGCCACTCGTTCCCGTTTTGCCATTTGGCACGCAACTGGTCTTTAATACCTTCGACCTTGTTATAGCCCTCAAGTTTGCCCAACAGCGTAGTTGTTTCCGTTTTCATGTTTTCCCTCTTATTTGAAGTGATCGGCTTGCGCCGAACAGAGGATTAATACTGAGGAAAATTAAAAAGGTTGATTTGGGTCTTAGGGAGATCGGTACGCGGAGGTTGCTGCGAAACTTTTCATACTTTGTGTCATATGAAGTTACATCGTTCGCGGAATAACGAAAATGAGCGAAAAGAAAAAAGGGGCGGTTGCCCGCCCCTTGATGCTTAGCTAAATGAAATTGCCTCGATACGGTTCCTGCCGCTCGCGGCCTAAATAGCAGAGCTCCCCGTTTCTATGCGGCTGCTTCCATTGCTGCACTTGAAGTTTCGTATTGGAGAACCGCTCTTCGCAGTACCTCTATCAGGTCGACCTTGACACGCTCCCAGTTGGCTGTTGGGCGCATACGTGTGATGGCCGCTGCCAGTTCGAGATCAAGTTCGAGGCCGATGCGTATACTTTCGACACCGGGCGCCCGAATTGACGTGGTTTTGCCTCCCCTTTGTCGCGTCGGACCGGCGTGCTTGTGAATCGCACCGACATTATCCGGACGCTTTTGGTTGGGCAATTTGGTGGAGAATGCGCCGGCAGTGGCCTCATCCTCAGACTCATCATCGCTCAATTCGACGTCGGAAGCGTTACCTGCACCGCCGCCTTCCATCTCGTCGACAGCGATCTGCTCGTTGTCTGCGTCGTCTTCTCCTGCATCGTATGCTGCTTCCGTGCCGGATTCCGAGCAGTTTGCCAGTTTGTGCTCGACCTCATAGTCGTCCCGCGCCTCCTTCATATACTGCTGGGCCGTGCGTTCCTTCAACCCGATTTCCGCTAACAATGCTAACCAGTCGCCGTGCTCAACTAATTCCTTCAGTTCGCGGAGCCGCTTGCCCGCTTCAATCCGGTAATGGCGGCCACGGGATAACATCAGCCCGATTTGACGTAACAGCTTTTCAATGTGTTCTTCCCTAAACTTATCCATTTTCTACTCCGTGCTGCGAGATTTGAAGCCTGCCAAGAAGCGGCTGATGGGCTAATACACAGCTCGGGATTATTTTTCGATTATGCTCAAGAAATAGTCCGTGATGAGAATCGTGTAAAATCTACACTGAACGGTGGCGGCCCTCCAGCAGTGGGTGGCGTAATCGGGTCGAACTACTTCGAAAAGCACAGATTCTGCGCTTTTGTGTCGGGTCCTGTATATATCGCATCGGGCGCAGCCGGGCGGCGCCCGCTAATGGACCTGCGCACTGGTTTCAGTTCAACTGTTGGAAGTTCTGGAAGGGTACAAATCCCTGTTATAGGCAGGCGATCCGGAATTCTTTCGACACTTCTGGTTTAGCATGAACGCATCAGTCACACAAGGGCCTCTGCCTAGAAACGAGCATAGCCGCCGTGGGACAATTCCGGGACCGATGCGAGCCCAACAACATGATGTGGATGGGCGCTTAGTACCAACAAACTTTAATCGTTCAAATTCTCCGACACTTTCTAACATTCACGCACTACGATTCGATTCATCGGCGGAGTAATCTTTTTCTAACAGCGGACGCATATTAAAGCTTGAGCCCGGCCCAGCTGTTTTGAACCTTACGTCGCGTCTGCACGCTCTTAGCTGCCACGGATTTGGCATACCGCCGCAGTTGTGTCTCGTCCGAGTGGCCTATCCAATCGCGCAACTCATAGGTGGACACGCCAGCCTGCAAGTGTCGTGTTGCCCAGCTTCTCCTGAATCGGTGCAACGTCCACTTCCCACACACTGGGTGTGTAGCGCATGACAGACCCTTCTTGGATATACAGGTGCCGCAGTTTAATCCTGCGCGGAATGCGATGGCTTTGAGTTTTGATAGGAAGTGACCTTCCGGTTTGCCCTTGCGAGACGTGAACACCAGCCGGCGTGGCGGGCACGTAGCGCGATAGTCTAGCAGCGCTTTCACGAGATCGTCGTCTAGTGGAACGTCCCGCGCCTCGGCACTTTTGGGTGTGAACTTGAGGTCATCGCTCTTCGGCTGTACTACGTACACGCTGCCGTCGCCTTCCTCAGTAGTGGCAAACTCGAAATCGCTCCAGCATGCATTAGACACTTCCTGTTCCCGGCAGCCGGTCTTCAGGAAGAATAAATATCGCGCTCTTTGTTCCGCGTCGCAGGCCGCGAAAAACTTCACGAGCTGATCTTTGGAGTACCAGTTCACTGGGGGATCGGTGTAGTTGGGGATGTCACCGCCGCGTTTCTTCTTGGTGAATTTAAAATCGACGTGGTGCTTCACAGCGTTCAAGAAAGTTCCCAAGCTTTGCGTGCGGTTGAAGACCGTACGGGGCGCGGAGTTCTTGGCCTGGAAATGTTTCATCCACGCGAAGATGTCGGTGCGAGTTATGTCGGCTAGATACCTTTTGCCGCAGACCTGCGCAAAAGTCTCCAGGTCCCGACGCCAGCGTTTCGCGGCGCGCCTGTCCGGCCCGCCTTCTTTCTCGGCCACGAAACTATCGATGGCGGCCGCCAGCGTCTGGCGTGGCGGGGTGATCGTTATTCCTGGTGGCAGCGGTGGTAGATCGGCGAAACCGGCCAGTAACCGTTCTTGGCGTTTTCGTTCCGCCAGGGCCGCCTCGGGGTCCTCGCCGACGTTGCGGTACATCTGCCTGTCACCATCCCGCCAGCGCAGCCAGTAAGTCGCTCCCTCGACCGGTACGATGCCCGAGCGACCTTGCCGCTTAACTTGTTTAGTTTGTTGCCCTACCCGCGCAAATATCCCACAGTGCTTGTTCGCCATTTCGGCCTCTCTTTACATACTTCTGCCAGAAATGGAAAACGGTTACTCGGAGGCGAAAATAATTTTCGGTTACAGACGGCGGTTATTAATTTTGGGAGCGGCAATAACTGTAATCATCCCAAAGGATACGAAGTATTGGCTGGGAGGCCTGGACTCGAACCAGGATAGCCAGAGTCAGAGTCTGGAGTCCTACCAATTGGACGACCTCCCAGCCGGGAGGAACAAAAAGGAATCGCAGCACATCCGGCTCTCCCGGCAGCCACGATTCTTCCAATCTAATTTAATCGTCTTTGCGGAGTGCGTCAACCAACTCGCAGCCACGCCCGACTACAAATAACTCCCGCGACCGCGTGGGAACCCCATTCCCGCCAACTTAATTTACCGATGCGCTTATGCCGTCGCGCCAGTGCTCGCCGCTTTGCTGCCCGCCACCGCTTTCATTCGCCCATGATCGACGGCGTACTCCACATTTCCCCACACAATGTGGTTCGACGCGAAGCTCGCTATCCACACCACGAAATAAATCGCATCCCACACCGGCACAAGCCACCATCGCCGCCGCAGCGTCTCGTCTCCCACCACACTCACGCCAACCATCCAGGCCATCCCCAGCCGCAGCACTACGTAAGCGAGCAAATACGCCGCCGCGATCCAACCCCTCGGCGCCACCACCGCGGCCAACACGACCCAAGGCAGTGCCTGCGTAAATAGCAGCACCAAATACGAAGCTGGCCGGCACAATCGCACCGTGCGCGCCCAGCGCAACTGATGCTCCCAGAAGCTGCGCGCCGTCTGCGCCGCATACATCGTCCACACCGTTTCGTACGATAACACCACCCGCCCGCCGTGGTCCGCCACCCGCTTGCCGATCTCGTAATCGTCCGCCAGGAATGCGGCTATCTCTTCAAAGCCGCCGATCTTTCTAAGCCACGTCTTGGTCGTAACCACCGACGCGCCCAGCGCGAACTTGATTCCCTCCGTCCACGCCGCCATCAACACCCCGGCAAAAAAACCGCTCGCGGCGCCAATAGCCTCAAGTTCCGCGCCAAAGTTTCGCTGCGTTACCCCACGATAAAAGGAAGTCACCACGCCGACGTTCGCATCCTGTAGCGGCGCAGCCACGTTCCGCAAATAGTGTGGTCCCACGCGTACGTCTCCGTCGCTCAGCGCCAGGATTTCGTGTTTTGCTTCGCGCGCCAGCCTCGCCAGGCTGTTCACTTTACGATTGGCGCCAAAATACTCCGCCCCAATCAGCAATCGGATCTGACGCTGCGGATAGTCCTCAATCAATCGCTGCACTACCGCCGCGGCAGGATCGGCTGCCTCGTTCACCGCAAAGAGAATTTCGTAATCGGGATAATCCTGCTGGCAAAAACTTTGGTAGTTTTCGTACGAGGCAAAATCAATTCCATGCAGTGGCTTGATAATGCTTACCGGCGGCCCAGATCCCGCAAAAGATCTCTGCAACTTCGGATGAGCCCCCGCAGCGTAAAATCGCCAGGCCGCCACTGCAGCCAGCACGCAGTAAATCAGCGGAAATGTCGCCACCACCAGTATCGCCACGATCCATCCGCCATGCAGATGAATCATTGTCGCTGCCTCTTCACAAAATTATCCGGCGGCCACAATCGCCACGCCTATGCACACCAGAAAAACTCCCGCCCAGCGAATGCCGTTGACGTCTTCTTTTAATATGTACTTCGCGCCCAGCGTACCCACCACGTAGCTCAACGCCGACGCTGGAATCACTAGGCTGATCGGCTCCCACGACAGCAGCACCATCAACAAATAGAACGACAGCGCCATCAACGGAACGCCCACCCAAAACCACCCGTTGCAGAACGCCCGTCCCAGGAAGTTGGTCACATCTCGAATACGCAGGTGCTCTGGCGCGCCCGCCTTTTTCATGCCGTGGGTCACGGCCAGTTCGCCTGCCGAGCCCGACAGCACAAAAATACCCAGCGTAATCGCGCTGCGAATCATTGCGCCACTTCCATCACGGTACTGGTGCGCGGCTTGGTCTGCCCCACCAGAAACACCCCCAGGCAAATCAGTGCCACCCCTACCCAGCGTCGCGGCGAAACCGTCTCGCCCAGAAACACCACGCCCACCAGCGTTACCGCCGCATATCCCATCGCCGATGCGGGCATCACATAGCTGTAATCCGCCCAACTCAGCACCGTCATATTTGAAATCATGAATCCGATCAGGAATAAAATGGCGAACCAGATGGTTCCGCTGGTCATCGCCCCGCGGAAAGCCTGGAAAAGGCCCGTCTGTGTCAGGCTGACCGGACCCACCTGCGACATGCCGCGTTTGAGCAGCGAGTCGCCCGTGGTGGCGCACACCACCATGGCCAAGACCATTACCAGCGTCTTCACACGGAGCTTTCGCTCGTTGGACATTTCTTATGAGTTAGTCGTTGCCTGAAACCGAATGCGCCTGCGGTAACGAGAGGGCCGGTTTTTCGCCGTCGCCGCCTTCGCGCGCCCACTTCAAACGTTCTGCTCGCAGCTTCAAAAATTCCGTCGCCTCATGGTACAAGCGTTTACGTTCGTGGCTGTCCCACAAAGCTTCCTTCACGATGCGCCACACCACCTTCGGGCGGAAATAATATTCATCGTAGAAGCGGTTTACCCCCGCCATCATCTCCGACTTCGAAAGATGCGGGTACTCGATGTGCGGCAATTGATGGCCGCTGTTGTCCGCCAGCGCTTCCACCTTCAGGAAGCCTTGTTGCGCCATCGTATCGTGCAGCTCCGTTCCCGGCATGGCATGCGCCAGCGAAACCTGGATCGTCTCCGGGTCCAATTCCTTCGCAAATTCAATCGTTTTCTGAATCGTTTCCCGCGTTTCCCCGGGAAGCCCGATGATGAAGTCGCCGTGAACGCGGATGCCCACTTTGCGGCAGTTCTTCATGAACGCCCGCGCCATCTCCACCGTCGCGCCTTTCTTGATGTTCTTCAGAATCTGCGCATCGCCCGATTCAAATCCCACGATAAACAACCGCGCGCCCGCATCCGCCATGGCTTTCAGCGTGTCGTAATCGCTGTGTACGCGCGCTGTCGACGACCACTGGAATTTTAGCGGCTTGAATCGCGCGCAAAGATCAAGCACCCGATCCTTGCGAATGTTGAAGGTATCGTCGTCGAAGAATATTTCCTTCATCTGCGGAAAATATTCGATGCACTGCTTCACTTCGCGAGCCACATTTTCCGTCGAGCGCGTGCGCCAGGCATGTCCGGAAATAGTTTGCGGCCACATGCAGAAGGTACACAACGCCGGACATCCCCGCGTGGTGTAGAACGATACGTACGGATTCAGCAGGAACGGTACGTTATAACGCTCAATTTCCAGGTCGCGCTTGTAGATGTCGGTAGCAAATGGCAGTGCGTCCAGTTCCGCGGTGTGCAGTTGCGCGCGTGGCGCGTTGTGTACCACTTTGCCGTCTTTGCGATAACTTACGCCCATAATCTCGCTGACCGGCTTGCCGTGCGCGTACTCCACCACCGAGTGGTCAAATTCTCCGCGCGTCACAAAATCGATGTCTTCGCTGGCCATCAGCGTCTCATCTGGCCTGATATGCCCGTGCGGACCGACGAAGGCAATCTTCATGCTCGGGTTGGATTCTTTGATTTTGCGGATCAGCTTGACGTCGCTGTCGAAGCCCACTGTGGAGGTAAACAAAATCAGAAACTCGTAGTCCTTACAAATTTGTACCGTCTGTTGCCAGTTAATCTTGTGTGGCGAGGCGTCCAGCAAACGGCTCCCCGGAATCATTCCGGCGGGATACGTCAGCCACACGGGGTACCAATACGATTCGATCTCGCGCGTTGCGGGCCAACGCGAACTTGCTCCGCCATCGAAATTCTCAAAACTCGGCGGGTTCAACAGCAAAGTCTTCATTACATCCGGCATTCTTCACCCTCAGCTTCTATTCACAGAATCGGCGAACCGCCCCAACGCCAACGTCCTTCATGCCATAAACACGAGCCGCAGACACAAATCTAGTATCCAGTTTACCCGAATTGCCCGCCCACCCTCAAACCTTTCTGCCATTGGATACTTCCCCACAGTGAGTGGTTAAATCCAGCATTGAGTGGAACATGCAGTCGTTCCTTCGCCGAGTGACGCCCTGGCCGAGGCATGCGGTTCTTGTGACATCGTGATTGTCGTCTTTTAGGTGCGTGCCGTATTTGGGTCCGGTTGTTGATAATTTTGCGCCTGCTTGAAACCGTGTGTCCCCTAGCTGGCTACTAGCCGTTTGCTCTCTCCCTCCACATCCGCAACCGCCGCCATCAGTCGCGTCCAGATTTCTCCCATCCATTCCAGGTGCTCCGGCTTCATCAACGTCGTTCGCAACCCGGTGATCCTCTCGCGATCACCTTTCATTCCCGCTGCCGCCTCGCGCCATAACGTCAGCGGCAATTCCACCAGCGCCAGGTGCAAGTCTCGTTTCCCCGCAGCCTCAAAAATTCGTCGAGACAGCGCCGAGGTTTCGCTCACGCTATCGGCTTTTAACGCAAAAATCACCAGGTCCAGTTGTGGCGGGAACGGAACCACAAGCCGTTCATCCTTGCGCAACCGTGAGGACAACTCCAGCGCCGCTGCTCGACTCTTCGCCAGGCTTTGCGCAAATTCTCCACCCTTCACCAGTGGGAGCAATGTCTGCGTCGCCCACAACGCTGCCGCCGCCGCACCAGGCCGCGAGCATTCCAGGCTGATTTCACCAAGGTGCAAATCACCCGAAGTGAAGTAGGTGTACGGCGAATCATGTTTGTACCAGCGGCCCACGCCCGGGTCCTTGAACAAAATGCACCCGCACCCATACGGCTGCAACCCGTGCTTGTGCGGATCGATGGCAATCGACTCCGCTTGGCCGGCTGCGGCAAGGGCCTCCTGCGCCTCGGTTCCCAGATTATCCACCAGCGAAAAATATCCGCCGTACGCCGCATCGGCATGGATTCGAAAATTATATTTCGCACGCAGCTTCAAAATCTCAGGCAGCGGGTCCACCGCGCCCGTAGCGGTCGTCCCCAACGTCACCACCACCACCGCAATGTCGCCACGCTTCACGCGCTCTTCCAGTGCGTTGACATCCATACGGCCACGCGCATCACATGCAATCGTTTCAAATGGTAGCTGCAGCACTTTGCTGATGCGCTCGTGCGTGTAGTGCGCTTGTTCACTTGCCAATACTGCCTTACCCGGCGCCAGTTGACCCGCGATCCACAAGGCCTCCAAGTTGGCCATCGTCCCGCCGCCGCACAAGTGCCCGAGGTACGCGCTCCAACCAAACATCGCGGCAATCTGGTCCACCGCTTCTTTTTCCAGTGGCGAAGTCGCGCGTCCGCCTTCCAGAGCGTGATTGTTGGGATTGAGGGTCATCGCCAGCGCGTAAGCAAGCTGCGCCACCGGGTGTGGCGGCTTCAACATCTGTCCGGCATATAAAGGATGGAAGTACGGGTAACTTTTCTTCAGCCGCTCGGCCGTGGCATTCAGTACTTCGCCGATGCGGCTCGCTCCGGGCGTGTCATTTTCGTAGGGCGGCAGGTTTGCAAATCCTTCGCTTAGCGTCTGCGTTGCCCGTAACAGCAGCTCAAGCCGCTCCCGATCCGAGGCTGCTGATTTTTCGTCGGCCGTCTCGTTCGCCTCGGGCACCTTGCGGCTTAGGTCGGGATTCCCCATATCCTCTCGCCCGCCTTTCTCATTCTTCTCATTGCCAGACTTTGTCGAGTTGTCCGGCCGCTCTCAACAACTCCAGTTGCGCCTGCTGACGCTGAAAATTTGCATCCAGGTACGCCATCCATCGTTCGTTCTCGGTCAGCCGCGCTTTTTCCACTTCGCGCATATTCAATTTGCCCTCCGCGAATTGCGACTGAAACACCGCCACATCCGCTTGCGCAAGTTGCAGCTCCAGGCGCGCCACTTCTTTGGCCGCGTCTCTTTCCCTCACGCTACGCGTTTTTTGCCGCACATCCGTGCTCACTTCCGTTCTTCGATTGCTCAGCGTCGCCTTGGCCGCCTCCAGATTTACTTGCGCCAGCCCCACGGCGGCCTTGGTTCGTGCGCTGAAGATCGGCACGTTCACATCCACCCCGGCGTTGAAATTATTTCTCTGGAACGTCCTGAAAAACTCGGTGTAGTTATTAAACTTGCCCAGCACGCTATAAATCCCCACCAGTTCCAGGGTAGGAAAATAGCCGCGTTTCTCGCCCTTCAAGCGAAATTCCTTGGCCCGCACATCCGCTTGCGCCAACTGCAAGCCGGCGTTGTTCTGCATCGCCATCGCCACCAGGTTCGCGCCTTCTTGTTCCGCCTCACCCGGCAAATCTTCCGGCAGTATTTCTACCGGTTGCTCGGCCGCAAAACCCAGTTGCGACCGCAGAAAAACTTCCAGTTCATCCTGGCGGCCTTCCAGTTGCAGGATGCGTTGCACTACCTGCGCTTTGGTAAGCTGCGCGCGCGTAACTTCAATGGGCAGTTCGAACCCTTCATTCTCGCGCCCGGTCGTTACTTGCAGAATCTTGTCAGCGCTGTCCTGCTCCGCTCTCAACAGCTCCAAAGAATGCCGCACTTTGCCAAGCTCCAGATAAGCCATCGCCGTGCGCACAATCACGCCGTTACGCACATCTTCCAAAACAATTTTCTGCGCATTGGCCTGCTCCTGCAGCTCTTTCGCTTGCCCGCGCAGCGGCTCATTCAATATTTGCTGCGTGTAGGTCACATTAAAAAGTGCCGGCGCGCGCCCGCCCGGTGTTTCAGGAATTCCATAGGTATATCCCGCGCCTGAGCCGGTATACAGATTGGGAAGAAATTCTGCCTTGGTGATCTGCGCGGAATTGTTGGCTAGTCGCGCCTGAATCCTCGCCAGTTGCAGGTCTGTGCTGTTTTGCAGCGCCAGCTCTATCGCGCGTTTCAGCGTCAGCGCAGTGCCCGTCTGCGTTGTCGACACCTGCGCGGCCGGCGCTTCTTGTGATTGCATCATCCCTGCGTTGGAGTTGAAAACCAGTGCGCGTTCTTGCCCCGTCGAACTCTGAGCCCACGCGGTGACGCCGCACAGCAATCCGCCCGCGAGCCACATCGAGCACCGCCTGATCATCCGCCCGCAATCCGAAAGATCACTTCCTCGCATCACCTGTGCACCTCGTCGTCCCGCTTTTTACCCATGGAAACTGTCTACCGCCGGCAATCGCTTACTCGTATCGCAACGATTCGATCGGTTGCAGCTTGGCTGCCTGGTTTGCCGGCAAATACCCAAAAAATAATCCCGTGGAACACGACACCACGAACGCCACAATCACGCTCATCCCAGAAATCGGTACCCGCAAATTTCCCGGCAGCAACGGCTGTACGCTGACCGGTATCGCCAGTCCGATTAAAATCCCCAAAACCGCTCCGCCCCCGCTGATCAAAAACGCCTCAATTAAAAACTGGTAAAGAATTTCTTTGCGTGCCGCGCCAATCGCTTTGCGGATCCCGATCTCTCGCGTCCGCTCTCGTACCGTCACCAGCATGATATTCATGATCCCGATCCCGCTGATCAGCAGCGCAATTGCGGCAATCACCAGCAACACAATCGTCAGCGCCAGCGAAATCGTGCGCGCCGCCCCCAGTATCGCCACCAGTGTCTGCACATCATATTCCGCGTCCAGCGGATGGCGGCTCTTCAGCAGTTGCGACATCTCCCGCTCCACCCCGCCAACCGCCTCAGGACTCACCGCCTGCGCATACAGCACTCGCAGCACATCTTCTCCCGTGTAGTACTTCATCAATCCCAGCGGGATAATCACCGACTCTTTCTGAATTTCCGATAGCCCGAACGTCGCCACCCGCTCGCGAAAAACGCCAATCACCGTGAACGTCAATTCCCCCATGCGAATTGTCCGGTCGATGGGATTTTCCAACCCGAACACCCGCTCCGAAAGCTCTTTCGTAATCAGACAAACTTTTCCACGTGATTCCATATCTTCGGAATCGAAATAACGTCCACGATAAATTACCAATCGCCGGATGATCTGAAATCCCTCGGTCACGCCGATAAGATTCACCGGCCGTTCTACTCCGCTCACCACCACGGACATGGGTAGCTCGCGCGTGCCCGCCACCTCCAGCACGCCGGGCTGCGCTTTCATGGCTTGCAAATCGCCCATGGTAATTTCAAAGCTCAGCGGCTGTGACTTTCCCGTGGCGTGCACCATTTCCGCCCACACCAGGTTCGACCCCACTCCCTCAATTTGCGAGATCACAAATTTTTTGCTGGTCAGCGCCACGGTGACCACCAGCACGATCGACGCGCTTCCGATGATCACCCCCAGCGAGGTCAGCGCCGCGCGCAGTTTATTTGACCGCAGCGCATCTACTGCCACCGAAAACGTTTCGCGTATGTGCATGGTCAGCTCTTCCCGAGCCGTTTCAGCGCCTCTTGCGCCGGTTTATACTTCGCATCCAATCGCAAACTCGTTTCGTACTCCCGCTTCGCCGCGTCGCGCTGGTTCTGGCTTTCATACAATTTCCCCAGCCATTCATGCACAGCCGCCGGTCGCGGATAAGCCGTGCGAATCGGCGCCGTTTTCAAATAATCTCGCAGCAGCGCTTCAGCCTCGGCCACCTCCTCCTGTTTCAAAATCAATGCCGCCGCCCGGTAAAATTTTATCCGAGCATCCCGGGGCGTCGCCTTTTGTCCCGCGTTGACTACCGCCGTCAGGCGTTCCGCCTGCTCTCGCCTCGCCGAATAGTCTCCGATATCGAAAATCAAGTCCGCCGATTTGGTGCTGGCCAGCGCCTTGTCGAACTCCGCATCCGCAGCCGAAAAATCTTTCTTTTGCCGGCGGCAGTTTCCCGCCGCGTAGTGACCCTCGCCTGCATCCAGCGCCGCTAACTCTTGAATTCTGGGCTGCGCTTTCTCTTCGCCGCCCCCGGCAATTCCTGGAGCCGCGCAGTCATACTCGATCAACGCCTGAAACGCGGAAAAATTTCGTTTGTCCAGCCGCACCGCCGTTTCAAATTCCTGTTGCGCCTTTTTAGCCAGCGATAATGCCGACATCCATGAGCTTTTTGACGCCTTTTCCCCATACGACCTGCCCAGCCATTCGTGATACACGGAATTGTTGGGAGCTGCTGCTACTGCTTTCTCTGCGGCGCCTATCGCCGCATCGTATTGCCGCAGCTCAAAATGACTTTTCGCCAGCAACAGCAGCGTCTCCCCGTCGCGTGATTTTTGCGACGCGGCCTCCTGCAATATCCGCACGGCTTTCTCGTAATCGCTCGCGTCGTAGGCTCGCCGCCCCGCTTCTATGCCGCCCTCTTCCGCCATTGCTCCGCGCGCGCCCGGCATCCCCAAAGCCAATACCAATACCACCGCCAACGTAATCGCGAATCTACTGCCCATCCCGGTGGCCCCGTACGTATGCAGAGTCCGTATTTACAATTTTTACCGCCATACCGTCATGCAGCACCGCATCGCCGGGCAATGCCACCATCTCCTCTTCTTTCAAGCCGCTCACGACCTCGAAGCTCGTCGAATCCGCAATCCCCACCTGAATTTCCCGGCGTGCCAGCCGCGATTTCCCCAGCGTGCTTTTCGCCACCACAAACACGTAGCGATGCCCGCCGTCCGCATCCACCGCTGCTCGCGGCACGGTGAGCACATTGTTTCTCTCGTTCGAATGGATGCTCACATTCACATTGATATTCGGCAGCAGCTCCAGGTCGTTGTTGCTCACCGTGCACAACAATTCGCCCACGCTGCGCGTCCCTCGCGCCACCACCTGCTTGGGAATCACTTCCGTTTTTCCCATCCAGCTGCGATTTGGCAGCGCATCCCAGGTGATCTTTACCGGCTCGTTCGGCTCCAGCGCTCCCAGTTCCGGCTCATCGATAAACGCTCTGACCCGCACGCGGTGCAGGTCCGCCATCTCGGCCAATAAATCCCCGGTCTTAACAAAGTCCCCGGTCTTTACCGGGAGCGAATACAGCGTTCCGTCCGCCGGCGCCGCGATGCGCGCGCCAGCCACCTTCTCTCGCAGAGAAGCAATCTCACTTTGCGTTTGCTGCACTAGCAGCGACGACCGTCCCGCATCCAGCTTTACTCCGTGTTCGAACTCCTGCCTCGCCGCCGACAACCTCTTCACGTCTGCCTGCGCGTTGCTTAACGCCAGGTCGTTTACCGCGAGCTCATCACGTGTAGCCGCTTGCTTTGCGATCAGCCGTTCCAGCGCGTCGTGATTTTTCTGCAGCCGGTCGCGATCTCCCTCCGCCTTGCTCAGGTCTTCCGCAACGCGTGCGGCCTCATCACTTCTTCCGCCGCCCTGCGCGGCTCGCAGTTGGTCTTGCGCCCGCAACAATCGGCCCTCGGCGTCGGCCAGTTGTGCGCTGGCATCCTTCACATTCAACTCCAGCAACAGTTGCCCCTTCTTCACCTGTTGCCCTTCCACTCCTTCCACCTTCTCCACGAAAGTTTCCAGTTGCGCGCGCACCACAAACGGCGAAATCGGCTCCACTTTTCCGTTGCTCGAAATCGACGACACCAGGTTGTCGCGCACCGGCATGACCGCCGCAATCCTGGCCACCGGCTCGCGTCCGCTTAGCCGCACCAATACGTACGCGATCACACCCGCCAAAACTAGAAATATCAGGATTCGGTTACGCAGCTTACGCTGATCCATTTTTCCTGTTCATCGCACTTGCGCGCTTCTCGGTGATTTCCCCGCCAGGCCTGTTACCTTACGCTGCGAGGCATCCTACCTTACGATCGGCCCTGCGCGCTGTATTGGCGCGCTGTATTGAGGTTGTGGTAATGGGCGTCAGGCGCCAGTAAGTCATTCTACCAAGCCCACTCGGCCTTTCTCCATAAACCTTCGCCAGCCACCGTTTACGAGCCCTATTGCGGCTTCTGCTGCATACGAATTCCCACGCCTGATCACCCGATTAGATGTCGCAAATCGCGCAATATGCTGTAACTCGCATTCTTCCGGCGTGCCTGCTCGGCTTGTGATCTGCCCACGCGCTACATTTTGACGAGATGTGCTTCTTCTGCACTCCACTGCGCACCGATCCCTCGCTGCCTCGCACCGCGTAGTACACTTCTTTACGAACTCCTTAAATCATTCGAGGCCCCGCAATGATCGAAGCTCGTGGTTTGTCCAAGCGCTTTTACGATAAGAAGCGCGGGCAAATCTCCGCCGTGGACAACGTGAGTTTCACCTGCCAGCCAGGCAGTATCTACGGATTGCTGGGCGCCAATGGCGCCGGCAAAACCACCACCCTGCGGATGCTGGCCACCATCCTCGAGCCCACCGACGGCACTGCGCTGGTCTATGGCCACGACATCGTCGAGCAGCCCGAAAAAGTTCGCGCCAGCATAGGTTTCTTATCCACCGCCACGGCTTTGTATCCCCGCCTCACGGCTCAGGAAATGGTCGAGTATTTTGGCCGACTCAATGGCCTCGACGAAGCCACCTTGAAAAAGCGCATCGACCACATTTTTACCCGCCTGGACATGAATTCCTTTCGCGATCGCCGCTGCGACAAGCTTTCCACCGGCATGAAGCAGAAGACCTCCATCGCCCGCACCCTCGTGCACGACCCTCCCGTCATGATTTTCGATGAGCCCACCCTGGGCCTCGACATCATGGCCGCCCGCACCATCATCGCGTTCATCGACGAATGCCGCCAGGCTGGCAAAACCGTGGTGCTCTCTACCCACGTAATGAGAGAAGTCGAAAAACTCTGCGATGTCATCGGCGTGATACACAACGGCGCGCTACTCGCCGAAGGCACCCCCGCGCAGCTTCGTGAAAGATATCAGCAGCAGGATCTGGAAGAGGTCTTTGTAAAAATCGTTACTCCGCACATCCCTGCTGGGGTGCTCTAATCATGGCTTGGCGCGACATCGGCATCGTCTATCGCAAGGAAATGACCGAGGCGTTGCGCGACCGCCGCACCTTGCTGTCCACCATTCTCGTGCCCATCCTGCTGTTTCCCGTGCTCACCGTTGGCTTGGGATATACCATCGCCAGCCTCGTCGAAGAAGCCACCCGCGCGCCCGCCAAAATCATGATTCTCGGAGGCGAAGATTCTCCGAGCGTGGTGGAAGGACTGAAGAAAGTTAAAAATTTGATTTTCCTGCCCGCTTCGCCTGACTACGTCGACCTGATTTCCGACAAGAAGATTCGCGCCGCCGTGGACATTCCCCCGGGCTTGCAATCCGCCGCCGAAAAGGAGCATCCCGCGGTAAAGATCTACATCTATTCCGGCGACTTGAAATCTATCTCCGCCGCCAAGCGCGTCGAAGATTTCTTCTCCGCTTATCGCGATAACATCGCCCGTGAGCGCCTCACCGCGGAAAAACTTCCTGCCGGCCTGCTCAAGCCTTTCGACATCAAGCAACAAAATGTGGTCTCGGAAGAAAAAGTGGCGGGCGAAACTTTTGGCGGGATTATTCCCTACCTCGTCATCATCATGTGCCTGACCGGCGCCATGTATCCCGCCATGGACCTGACCGCCGGCGAAAAAGAACGCGCCACCATGGAGACTATTCTCTCCAGTCCCGTCTCCCGCACCCACCTGGTGCTGGGCAAATTCCTGCTGGTGCTCACCGCTTCCCTGGTTACCGCCGCGCTTTCCGTTACGTCCATGGGCATTTCCTCCTGGATGTTCCAGCACTTTCAGGATCAGTCCTCGGACTCCGCCATCCCCATCAACATCGGCTTGGGGGCTGTTCTCTCTGTATTCTTCGTGGCCTTACCGCTAGCCGTATTGTTCTCGGCGGCCCTGATGACCATCGCTCTCTTCGCCAAAAGCTATAAAGAAGCCCAGAGCTACATCTCGCCGTTGATGATCCTGGTCATCGTTCCCGCCATCGCCGCCATGCTTCCCGGGATCGAGCTGACGCCGCAGCTCTCCGTCATACCTATCGTGAACGTAAGCCTGCTCTGCAAAGAACTCATCAGCGGTACCTATCACTGGAACTCCATCGCCATCATCTTTATCTCCAGTTGCGTCTACGCCGCAGTGGCCCTCTTCGTCGCCGTAAAGATGTTCCAGCGCGAATCCGTCCTTTTCCGCTCTTAAAACGGGACCTTCGACGCCTCTGCCCTTCCCTCGCGAAACACCACTAAACAGTCTACATTCAATTAGTTAAAGGTATCGGCTTAAGAGAGCCACTCTCCAATGCCGCGAAATAGTCAATCACAGATAAGCTACGAGGCCCGGGCCACGCCCTTGCCCCTTCGATAAGTCCTAATAATACTGGTACTCGTGACCGAGGCAAACCAGCCCGTGCCTTCCCCAGAGCGAGCAGCCAAACTCGCATTCCACAAGTTCCAGCGCATCGCCGTATTCGCCGCTACTGCCGGTTTCGCCGCCAGCACCATCTTGATCTTCTTGAAGCTGGCCGCCGATCGCCTCGCGCCAGCCAACGCGCAGCTGCACTCTTCATTTGAAGCTGCTTGTGCATTGCTGTGGCCCAGCGCCGTCATTTTACTGGGCGCGCAGACTTTTCACGGTGGGCTTGTACTGTTTCTCTTGTCGGCCGTGCTGAATGCGGGCTATTTCGTCTTTGCTTCCATGTTTTTCGCTGCCGTCTTTGACAAAACTCAATCGCGCGCTCAGGTTCTCGCGCCCGTCCCTGTTACCGGCCGATCTGCATCGCACCGTTCGGCCGCCCAACGCCCAACTTCTTCTCGTTCCGTCGCCTGATCTATCACGGCGAATCGATTCAACCAAGCACGCTGCTAAGCCAATCGCACTGGATCGCTCCTCGACTCCCACTCATGGCTTAACTGTCTCACCGTCTCCCGCATGCGCATCGCCAACGCTGCAATGGTCTCCACCCGCTCCAGGCCGCCGTGCGGTAACCGTCCATCGTTCTGGCGCGATATTTCCGCCAGCAGCAGCTCCGCATTTCCCAATATCCCGGTCAGCGGGTTGTTCAACTCGTGCCGCAGCACCTCTGCGAAATCTCTCGACCACTCCTCGCTTCCCGTGGGAGCGCTGTCGGCGATACTCTGTGCCTGTATGAGCCTCCGCTCCAGCAACGCGAGCGCGGCGGTGATGCAACCGGCTGCTTGCAGGACATAATCCGCGGATCCTGCCTCAACCATTGCCATCAGGCGCGGCCCGCGCTCTGCCCGGCCGATCACGATCACCGGCGCGTAGCTTCCTAAAGCCTTCACTTCGGCGTCCAGTTGGGACATGCCCTCCGCCTCATACCCCGAGTCTGAACTTCGCACCTGTTCCTCCAACAAAATAACGTTTGGCGCCGCTTCTTCGATCACCTGCAGCGCCGCCTCCACGCTGCTCACCGACGAGATGCGCACATCCGGCCGCCGGTGCTGCAACTCACGTTTGGCCGCATCACGCAAATAGCCGTCGTCGCTTACCAGTAAAACGGTTTGCTGCCGCTCGGACATTGTTTTAGTTGCACCTCATCCATTTTCCCGGCCTTCCGCAGCCCTGGATTTGACGTGCAAGCCGCGCTCCAGCAATCCATGAACCTTCTCTTTCAGTTCTTCCATGCGAAAGGGCTTGGCCACGTGAGGCACCCCGTGCATTTCCAGAAAATCATGGGTGTGCACCGAAACCACGTCGCCGGTCACGAACAAAAAACGTTCGCTCAGGGAATTGCCTTTTTGTACCAATGCTTTGTAAAAGTGCTGCCCATCCAGGCCCGGCATTTTCATATCGCAAACGACCAGGTCGTACGTTTCCCGCTCCGCCTGCTTCAGTGCTTCCTTACCATCCAGCAGCACCTCGACACAGAAGCCTTCGTCTTCCAGCACGTCGGCAATCAATCGCGCCACGGTCGGTTCGTCTTCTACTACCAGAATCCGGCGATTGCCTCTCCCCGCCCCAGGTCGAAGCGACATGGGCTTGGAGCTTCTCAACACTTCGTCCGTCATGGCCTTCGAAGTTAACGTTCCACCTAGGTACGTGCGGAGCAGTCCGGCGCTCTCGGGTAGCGCTCCGTATCCGGAAAAATGGCCGCCTCTGGTTGTACCGCTTCCCGCCGCCACCCCGGTCTTCAGCGGCTGGTCCAATTGCGACTCAGCGTTCGCGGAACGCAACGCAATCGAAAAAATCGCTCCGCTGTTCGGTGGGCTGGCCACATTCACGTGACCTCCATGTTCTTGGATGATTCCCATCACGATAGCTAATCCCAGGCCCGTACCGCTGCCGGCCGGCTTGGTGGTAAAAAATGGATCAAAAATGCGCCCTAGATTTTCAGCAGGTATTCCCGGGCCATTATCGGCAATCTCTAACAGCACACGCTGAGTGCCGATCTGCTTGGTGCGAATACGGATCGTCCCGCCTTTGCCGGTCTGCTCCAGCGCTTGCCGCGCGTTGCCCGTCAGGTTCATCAGCACCTGCTGCAACTGCCCGGCATCGCCGTACACCAATGGACTGTTGGCATCCAGATCCATTTCCACCCGAATGTTCTCTTGCGCCAGCGTCACCCGCTGCAGATCGACGCCTTGCAACACCAGCTGATTCAGCGACACGGCGCGCAGTTGCGGCGTGCTCTGGTGCGCATTCAACAACAATTGCCGCAGAATGGCCGCGGCCCGCTCGGCCTCTTCAAAGATTTGCCGGACTTGCCGCTTCTCGTCCGCGGATACGCTATTCAGTCCCGTCTCCAGCAACCGCTGCGAATATCCGACAATGCTGGTCAATGGATTGTTGAGTTCGTGCGCCACCGCGGTGATCAGTTGCCCCAGTGCCGCCAGTTTTTCCGTACGCAGCATCTTGGACTGAAACCCTCCGCGTGCCGTCAGATCGCGATAGATTTCCACCCGGCCGATACGCCTGCCGTTACCGTCCAGAATCGGTCGCGCCATGCGCTGCAGGATTCGCGCCGCCGGTTTTACCAATTCCAGCTCTTCGCGAATGCCTCCATCGATCCCGCGCGCCAGGTTGCGCCAGCGTTGCGAAAAACTCCACGGCTCCGCGACGCGTTCCGACAACTTGAAGATGAGTCCTTCGAGCGTACCCAGGTCGGCGGCATCCGAACCGCTCAATCCCGTCATTTGCAGAAAGCGGGTATTCAGCGCTCGGACGTTCTCTTCCGCGTCGAACAAAATCACGCCTTCCTCCAGCCACTCCAACACACCCTGCAGTTCTCTCTCCGCATGGCTGTCAACGGATCTCATCTCCGCATCCCGCCACTTTTCCAGCACCACCACCGCGTACGGCCCACCCACCGGCATTGCCGGGCGCACGCGAACCCGCGCGCCGTTACCCAACACCGCCTCCGGCAGTTCTTGCGGTCCGCCACGGTGTTCGCTGCTCCGCTCGTCCTTCCCGGAAAGCAGTAGCTCACACCACGCTCCCATTCGTGACTGATCGCTGGCCTGAAAAATTGCCATCAGTGGTTGTCCAACTTTGTCCGCCCCGTCACCGCTTTCTCGCGCCAGCCCCGCGTTCAGCAACGAGAGCGCTCCGGCGTTTAGCGCCGCAATGCGGCCGCTTCGCTCCAAGAGAATGGTGGCTGCGCCGCTCCTGTCCAGTAGCGTTTTCCTCCACGCCTCCTGCCTCGTCTCCTTGGCATTCCGCTTCCATATGCCCAGTGCGATAGCCGCGACCCTGGCGCGCAGTTCCACTCGCTCGACCATCGGCGGTGAAAACTTCGCCCCTGCGAATCCAGCCGCCAGTACCCCGACCAGTTTTCCTTCTGCTTGCAAAGGCACTGCTACGATGTGCTCTACCTTGTCGCGCATCCCATGCAAATCTGGCGAGCCGCTAGCCGTTCGCCGCGTCTCCATCGCCCTTCGCCAGACTTCCTCGGCCGGAGCATTTTCCATCGCGCTGCTCCACACCGAGTCTCCGCTTTTCCAACGAAACTCCGCGGCTCGCCGCGCGGTAAGCAATTCGCGGCCATCCGAATCCTCTGGCACCGCCCCGATTCCTGCAAAAATCGCGCCCAAACCTCTCCCCGTCGTGCCGCTGGCCGTGCAACTCTCGACGACCTCGCCGAGCAACGCCTCCGCCCCTGCGGCATTCGGGCTCCGGTTTTCGCCTGCCTGGTGGCTCGCGCTCAAACTGGTGGCGCCCGACATGCCGCCGCTCAGGCTTCCCAGCATCTGCATCGTCATGGAAAGATCGCCTTGGCGCTCCCGTGATCGTTGTTGCTCTTCTTCCAACTCCAGTGCCAGTGCCAGGCGGTCAGCCGCGCATTCGAACAACTCTTTAGGCAGCTCTCCGTGTTTGCTTCGACTCCCGGCCAGCAACACACCCTGCAGCCGTCCTCGCCGCTCGATGGGCACCCACATCGCACGCCGCAGCCCCAACAACGGCCCGATCATGGGCAGCGACCCGTTTTCCAGTTCCTGCTCTACGCTGCGCCCGGCACTGCACAATTCCGGCGGCAACGCCGGCTCCGGCGACAACCTCTCCCACTCCGCCGGCACCATGGCGCTTTCGCTGTCCCACACCATTCCTTCAAAACCTCCCGCACGAACATCACTGCCCCCAGCGCGTGCCGGTTGCAGCCACACTCCAATGCGATCCGCTCGTCCGTCGCTGCATAGCGCGTGCAACGTTTTCCGCAGTACCTCAGGACGCGACAATTCTTCGTTCGTGGCCTGCGCCACCTCCAATAACGCCGTAAGCTCCCATTTCCTTCCCCACGAGTTCATTGCGCGGTGTAAACCTCCCGCGATCGCATCGTGATGTTCGCAGCTCGTTTCACGCCTTGACTCTCATTGAGGCTCGCATCTGCAGCCGCCCGTCATGCTGTCGTTGCCACTAGCTCTTTGCATCACTAGGTCCAACTGCGTGTATTTTTTAGCGGCTCAAAATCAATGCCTTAAGCGTTCTTCTGCGAACTAGGAGCCTCCTCCGCATCCCATGTCGATACCTGCGCGCCGTTAAATTCCCATAGTGAAACGGAGAGCAGCGCGGCTCAGGAGCGCTATCGAAATCTCGGAGCAAAGAAACAGCAGGAGGGAACAAAAACCAGCAGATCACCTGGAAAACAAGAACCGCACCAAGAATCAGAGGAAATAAACCACAGCGATAATTGAAGAAAAACCGGCCGCCGCGTTCGTCAGATATACAACGTACGCATGCAGGCGTTTATCATTACCTGAAACAACGTCTCCGAAAATCTAAAAACTCAGCACCGCTTAATCAGCGCGAAGTCATTACCAAAGAATTGCCGGCACCCACATGTTCCGCCTCGCGCCGCCGAGTCACTCCCACAAATAGCCCTGCTAGGCTTCCTCATGCCGCATGTTGTACTGCTTCAGTTTTCGATACAGCGTGGTCTTTCCAATTCCCAGCATCCTCGCTGCTGCCAATTTATCGCCCGCCGTTTCCCGCAGGGTTTTCAGAATCGCGCGCCGCTCCAGCTCTTCCAACGGCAAAATTTCGCTGTGCTCCGGAACCCGTTCGCTGCTCGCGTAGTGCAGGCTACTCGGCAGATCCGCCATTTCCACCGTAGGGCCCGACCCGAGCGCCACCGCCCGCTCGATGGCATTTTCCAGTTCGCGCACATTTCCCGGCCAATCGTAAGTAATCAACCGCCTCATGGCTTCGTCCGTTATCGTCTTGGTGGACCCGTGCATGCCCGAAAATTTCTCCAGAAAAGCGGCCACCAGCAAAGGGATGTCGCTCTTGCGGTCTCGCAGCGCCGGAAGCTTCATCTGCACCACATTCAATCGAAAATACAAATCCTGCCGGAACGCTCCCGTGCGTATTGCGCTTTCCAGATCGCGGTTGGTAGCCGCGATGATGCGCACGTTGATGTGCCGCCTCTCCGTCGAGCCCACCGGCTTCACTTCTCGCTCCTGCAACGCCCGCAGCAGTTTCGCCTGCAGGTCCACCGGCATGTCCCCAATCTCGTCGAGAAACAGCGTGCCCCCATGCGCCGCTTCCAGCAAACCTTGCTTGGACTGCATGGCCCCGGTGAACGCTCCTTTTACATACCCGAAAAGTTCCGACTCGATCAGCGTCGGCACCAGCGAAGAACAATCCACCGGCGCAAACGTCCGTTCTCTCCTCGGACCGGAAAAATGAATGCTGCGCGCTACCATTTCTTTCCCCGTGCCGCTTTCTCCCAGGATCAGCACCGGGTATTCGTGCTGGCTCACTTTTTCAATCATCTTGTACACCCGCTGCATTTTGGTGGACACGCCAATCAGCCCGCCAAATCCGGGCTTGGTGCGCAGTTGCTCGCGCAACAGGCGATTCTCCTGCTGCAACTCCACCGCTTGCGCCACGCGTTCCAGCCGCGAGCGCAGTTCTTCTACCCGAAATGGCTTGGTGACATAGTCGACCGCTCCCAGCCGCGTGGCCGTCACCGCCGAATCGCTCGTGCCGTACTGCGTAAGCACAATCACCGCCACTTCCCGATGCTTGGCGTGTACCTCTTGCAATAAATCCAGGCCGCTCGATTCCGACAGCTTCAAATCGGTCATCAATATATCCACCGCGGAATTTTCCAGGATGTGCAAGGCCTCTTCCGCCGTGGCTACCGCGGTGACTTTCATTCCACTTTCTAGCGCCACGTCGGCGCACAATTGCCGCACGTACTGTTCGTCATCCAGTACCAGTAAATTCATCGGTAGCGATTCGAGACGAACCTCTGCTTCTTCCGTGGCTGCCGCCGTGCCTGTTTTTCCGCTCATCTTGCACCCCCGCAACCGAGCTTCCTGCAGCAGAATTCTTGCTACACAACTTCTTCTTGTTCTTGCAACCGCAGTGCCGTTTCAGGAACGCCCTAACTATTCACATTTCAATATCGTATCTACACTATCATCATTCTGCCGCGTCATTTCGGGAATCCGCCCCCTGTTCGCCAGTTATCTTTCGTGCCTTCTGCTTACTCCTCAGCGGGTCCCGGTACTTTTCCTGAACTGGTTCCCTCAAACCGTTTCGGGAATAATCGCTGGTCGCTCTTTTTACAACCCTAAAAAACACTCCCCCAAACGAAAAAACGGACCGTCCCGGTTGTCCAGGAACGGCCCGTTTTGGATTTACGCTTTCCGTCGCCGCGTTAACGGCGCCGTCAACGATCTAGCTGTTTAGTACGTGGCGCCTTCCGGTACGAAGGTGAAGTCCACGCGGCGGTTTTCTTTCTCCGCGCCCTTCTCCTTCGAAGCCGTGCCCGTGCGGGTACTAATGCGCGACGCATCGATGCCCTTCTCACCCAGGTATTTCCTGGCGAGATCGGCTCGCGTATCGCCCAGCTTCGCTGCACGTGCTTCATGGGAGTCCGCGTAGCCGGTAATCACCAGCTTGGCGTTCGGGTCATTCTTCAGGCGCAAGGCCACGTCATCGAGCACGCGTTTGCAGACATTGTCCACTCGCGAGCTGTTGGGCTTGCCATAGCTGCAATCGCCCACCTTGGTCGCTTGCGGCGGTGGCGGCGGTTGCTGCACGTCGACATTCGTCGTCGCATCCGCTGAGCCTCCCTGACTGGTCGCCGTGCACGTTACTGTATAACTCCCTGGCTGCGCGCCGGTCGAATCAAACGTCGCCTTCGGTCCGTCGCCGGTTACCTGACCACCCGTCGCGCGGTAGCTGTACGTAATTTGGCTGCCGTCCGGAGCGGATGCTGTCGCGGTAATCCCGGTGCGCTCCCCTACTTGAATCGGGGTGCGGTCGGTTGAGCAGGAAATAGTCGGCTTCTGCGGCGGTTTCGGAGTTACGGTGACATCCGCCGAGCAAGTCGCGGTGCCGCCTCGGCCGTCGTCGACCTTGGCGTTCACCGTGTACGGACCCGGGCGCAATCCCGAAGTGCTGAAACGCCCATCGGCGCCGGTGCCTTCCACGGTTCCACCGGTCGCAGTATAGCTATACGTCAGTGTGTCGTTATCCGGATCGCTGGCGGTCACGTGTACTGCCACAGTCTCACCCGAACCTTCCATAACGGAAGTCGGGTTGGCCGAGCACGAAGCTACCGGAGGATGATTCGGCGGTGGCGGCGGGTTCGGAATGCCTAGGCGCAGTACCAAACTTGTGGAAGCGCGTAAGTTGTTTTGACGCCCGCTCGCTCCCAGCCCTGGTCCGGAAAAGTTGGTCATCAGATAGTCGAATTGAGCGACTCGCCATGCCAGATGCTTCCACAGCACGACGTCCACACCGCCTCCGGCGGCCAGCGCAAACACCCACTGCCCTCCGTTCCCGTTGGTTTCAATGTTTGCGTGCGCGGCGCCTGCCTCGAATTCCAGGAACGGCACAAAGCGGTCAAAGTGGCGATAATTCAGCCGCGGTCCGGCCAGGAACGTATTCTGCGTGCCCTGCACCAGATTGTCGCTGCCGGTCAGCGGAAATAGATCCCGCTTAAAGGTCGTGCCGCCGCCCTCAAAGTTAAACCCCAGCCAACGGTTCACATTTACCGTGAAGAATCCGATCGCGCCGTGATTGTTGAACGCCTGGTACGGATCGCCAGGCATGAAGTTGATGTACTCGTAGCCCCCGCCGATTTCAAAGCGCGGTAGCATACGACCGGGCGCTTCCTCCGGTGGAGGCGTTGCGGCCGGACCCGGAAATGGCGTCGCCCTCGGCACTGCCGGCATGGCGAAGAAATCGGGTGCGGGCGCAACGTTCACCACAGCGGAATCCGCCGCTGCTGGCGCCGGGTCCGCTGCGGCAGGGGTAGTATCTTCCGCTATACTGCTTTTTTGCTGCGCAAAACTCGGTAGCGCTAACAGCGCGCCCATTACCACGGTTACACACCACTTGGACATCACGTTCCTCCCCTAGCTTTTTCCACGTAACGGTTGATTTTTATAATGCCAATAGAATCGGTTTATTAAGATCACTTCTGGACAGCGCGAGCCGAATTAAAACATGCCCCGGTTACAGAACCCACGTTGTTGATTCGCACGCGATGTGTAGCCCAAAGAGTCTTTCCAGGGAGCCGTGCGGCGTACGTCAACAAGTGTTAGCAATCGTAGACTAGTACTCCCGAGACCGCAAGAATATTGATGCGCTAGGCTTTACGGACGTATCCCCGCGCTCCTGTAGGTACTGGAGATTTTTACTGTACTTCCAACTTGGCCTTGTAAGTCGCATACAGCACACATCCCGGTCGCCACCTAGGACGTATTGTCGCGCCAGTGCGTTACCTAGGCTTGCGCCGCATAACCCAGCCATTCTGGGTGGCTCGCTGTGGAATCAAAAACGGGCGTGGTCTTGAACGGCTCGAATTTGCCGTCCGCCGCCACCGTTTCTGTTTTTTTCAAAATAGCCGCGATGTCCCCTTTACTCAGCGACGAATACGTCTTGGCCGCTTCGCACGCCTGGTCCAGAATCGCCATGCTGTCGATCCCTGTTATCACCACCGAAGTCGGCAAGCTGAGCGCATATTGCAGGCACTCCAGCGGCGTCACAACCTTGGCTTTGAGGATGTTCCCGTCGCCCATGGATTTCATGCCCAGGACTCCCATCTGTTTCTTCACTAGGACAGGAACCACTTCCTTCCCAAAACTTCGAAAGTGCGCATCCATTACGTTCAACGGCATCTGCGCCGTATCGAAACTGAACCCGTGCTTATCCGCCATCTCCAGCATGCGCAAATGCACGCTGGGATCTTTGTGCCCAGTAAAGCCCATGAAGCGTATCTTGCCCGCCTTCTTGGCCTCCTGCATCGCTTCCACCGCGCCGCCTTCCGCAAAAAATCTGTCCGGATCTTCCAGCCGGATGTTTTCGTGGAACTGCCACAGGTCCACGTGATCCACTTCCAGCCGCTGCAGCGATTCATCCAGTTGCTTGAGCGCCGAGCCCTTGGTGCGCCCGTCAAACTTGGTCATCACGAAAACTTTATCGCGGTAACCATTTTTCAGCGCTTTACCTACTCGCTTTTCACTCAGGCCCTGGTTGTAATCCCAGGAATTGTCCGAAAAATTTATGCCCCGGTCGATGGCCGCGTGAAAAATCTTGAGCGCGTCCGGCTCTTCCACGTGCGAAAGCCCCAGGTGATAACCGCCCAGTCCGATGGCCGACACCTTCACTCCCGTTTTGCCCAGCGTGCGATAGGGCATGTCGCCCTTCTTCTCCTCACCATCTTTGCCGCCACCCTTCGATCCCCGTGCGCCCGCCACGTTGGCCGCCACCGACAAGGCCGCCAGCCCGCCGATAAATTCTCGCCGCTTCATATTCTCCGCCATCATTTCGTTTCCTCTTTCGCCATTCATTTTTGCCGTCCTCTTTTAATCAGACAAATGATCAGAATAATCAATCAGAATAATCAATCAGAATAATCAATCAGAATAATCAATCAGAAAAATCGACCAGAAAAATTTTGGTGAGCCCTGTGTGGCTGGCCTACACTTCACCAGCTTGGTGAATTCAACTTAGAGCAGCCATGCCAACGTGCCCATCAGGTATTCACCGCATATTCGCCGCACCGGCGCAGACACGGCCATATACGCAGGCAAGAATTTCAGAGAGAAAGCTCTGCAGCGGCTCGCGAAAATCACCGCGTCCCGGAATACGGCCTGAAGCGCAAAAACACCAACCCGCCCACCGGATGAGTTCCATAGATCGGCTGTAAAACATCCGGCACCCCATACGTGGTGATCTGCGCTCCCAGCGCCGATGCCAGGTGCGGGATTACATCAAAGTCACGCGAATAGCCAAATGTGTACGCTTGCACTCTTCCAATGCGTGTCTCTTCAAAGCCCGGCGGCAAAGCTTGCTCCCCCAGCAACAACTCGTTGGATCGGTCCGCGTTTTCCACTCTGGTCCACACGTAATTGCGTGTCATAAAACGCAGCGTTGACTCCAACAAGTAGCTGTTGAAAATCGATTCCGTTCCCAAGGTGCGCGTTCGTCCCCACAACAATGTGCTGGCCCAGTTGCCATCTCGCAACTTGCCGGCCCTCCACGGCCGGTTGTACATCACCGACGCGGTCATGCGTTCCTGGTTCTCTGTAGGGAACAGCGCTTCTGGACTGCTTAGCCGTCCATACGAATATTGCCCGCTCCAGTTTTTACCCGGCTGAATTGTCAACCGCGTCGACCACGAATCGATTTTCCCCGAATCTATATCCCAGCGAAATTCATCCGGCTCGCGCCCATGAAATCCCGATGCTTCCAGCCTCACAAATCGGTGCGCCAGTCCCATCGTCACCACGTCATCTGCAATGTGCGTCGAATCTTCCTGGTGATGCCCCAGCGTCCCCACCGGATTTTCCATTGCCGAAGCCCGGTGCGGATACGCCGTCGGCCCCATTGCCGGATCGCCCATCGGCGCAAAATAAAACGACACCAGGCTCTTGTCGCCCAGTTTCAAATCGTAAAGCACCGCCAGTTCCATGATGAAGTCGTGAGGATGTTGCCCGTCCACAATGGGCAACCCAAAAGCCGTCTCGCCTTGCTGGAACAGCAGCGGATACCGCCGGTCTGTAACCGTGGCGGGCTCCAGGCTCAACATCACCCGCGCGGTAAACACTCCCGGACCGGCGTCGTGTTGCGCCATACCCATAAACCAGTTGGTCGAGAAAAACTTGTCCCCGCCACGCGCTCCCGATTGCTGCAAATCGCTTACAAACACGTTGGCGTGAAACATCAACGTCCACTTGCCCTTCATGCCCATCAGCATCGGTGTAGGCGTTGAGTCCGGTTCCGCGCTTGTGCCCGACGTGTCGTGATGCAGAATCTCCTGAAGGAAAGTCTCCGGCAGCATGTGCATCATGCCGTGATGCTCCATCTGCCCCATCCCGTCTTGATCCATGCGGCTGTGATCCATGCCGCTCTGACCCGTGGCGCTCTGATCTTTGGCGCCGGACAACTCCTTCTGCGGCATTTCCTGCGTCTGGCTCTCTTCCTGCCCCGATTCCCCACTCGTAACAGCGCTCACCTGCGCAAACACACCCGCAGGTAGCAGCAAAGCCAATCCCGCCAGTCGCCAAATCCTTTGCATACATTTCATCAACGTTCCCCGTAGGTTCATCGCGGTGCGTCTGCATCGCTGATGGTTTCTATCCAATGCCGCGCCGCCACCACTGTTCGGGCTTTGTTTTCTTCGTGCGGTTCACATACGCCAGAGAAATCGAGCGCAGGAGTGCGTCCGCAAAAAAATTCGTAGTGAAGTTTGAAAGCTAGATTTTCAGACTTACGGAAAGCGGCTGATACGAGGAGTACTCTGGGAATATCTTACGGTAGGAAAAAATATTTTGGTGGCTCGCCACGAAGTGACTCGCCGCAACCCCTGTACTTCCGTGCTCCGCTGGCGCCCTTCCATCCACTCCTGTGCGTTCCAACCGCTGTGTCACGCCACCGCCAACAAGTTCCGCAAATGCATGTTCCGCAAATTCACTGCAACTCACCCGCGCACAACCAGCCAGAACGTGCCAGTCCGCATGGGCAGATCGCCGTGCGGTCGCCGTCGAAATGTTCACTGCACCGCAATTATCACAGGCCTTTCCATCCATCACCGCGCCGGCATCATGGCTGTCCGTCGCAGCCCCGTGTTGCCCTGCGCAATCGACTTTCCCGGCTGCGCCACGGCACGCCCCGCACATTGCAGGCAGCCCCATCGACAAAAGCAGCAGCGCCGCCAGCACGCCCCCGGTCATCTGTCGCATGATCTGTCGCAGCTTCATGCGATTACTATACTCCGCCTCCCGCGAACCGGATGCCCCCGAACTGGATGCCCTCTGTCGTCTGCATTGTCCGCGCCGCCAAGCTCCCGTACCATTCTCTACATGCCATCCATCGCCCCACTCGATCTTCACTGGACCGGCCGCCCGCACTCCATCGCTTCTGCCCTTCTCGAATCCAACGGACATTACGCCATCGTCGATCCCGGTCCCGGCTCTACCCTCCAAACCCTCCGCGCTCACTTGCTCTCCCGCGGGCTCGCCGTCTCCGATCTCGACGCCATCCTGCTTACTCATATTCATCTCGATCACGCCGGCGCCACCGGCTCGCTCGTACTCGAAAATCCGCGTCTCCGTGTTTACGTTCACACCAAAGGCGCCGCGCACCTCATCGATCCTTCCAAGCTCCTCGCCAGCGCTGCCCGCCTGTGGCCCGACGATCTCCACCGCCTTTTTGGTGATACGCAACCGGTCCCCGCGCAGAATCTCGAGATCCTCGAAGGCTGCGAATCTCTCTCCCTCGGCAACAAGAAATTCGACGTGCTCTACACTCCCGGGCACGCCAGCCATCACGTCACCTATTTCGACACGCAGGAAGGCATCGCCTTCACCGGCGACACTACCGGAATCCGCATCGCTAATGGGCCCTACGCTATGCCCGCCACTCCGCCGCCGGACATCGACCTCGCCATATGGGACGAATCCTTCGACGCCATTCTGGATCGCCGCCCCGCCAGGCTTTTTCTCACTCACTTCGGTTTCGCGGAAAATCCCCCCGAGCACATTGCCAAATTTCGCGAGCGTCTCCATCTATGGGCAGCCATCACCGAAAAAACTTTGCAGACCGCGCCCGACGAATCCGCCGCGCTCGCATCCTTTGTCGCTCAAACGGAGGCGGAAATGGCCAACTACCTGCCCCCCGCCGAAGCCGAACAACATTCCTTCACCGCGGGACTCCCGCTTTCCTTCCTCGGCTTGGCCAGGCATATCCGCAAACGCAGCTCCGCCCGCGAATAATTAGGCATTTATTTTTTGTGGTTTTGTGCGAAGCGAAGCGCCGCACCGCAGACTCGACTACGCGCCCGTTTTATGAGATTCCGGCGCACCTTCACTCGAGGAACCCTCGCTTTCACTAGAGGGAGTTTCGCTTTCACTCAACGAAGTTTTGGTTTCATCCGAGGAATTATCGTTCGATGACGTTTCGTCGGCCGAAGCATCTTTCAGCGTATTTTCATCTGAAGAGTTTTCGTTTGAGGACTTTTCAGTTGACGGGTTTTCGCTTGAAGACGTCTCGTGCGTTGCGGGCTCACTCTCAGAAGCCCCAGGTGCATCCGTAACCGCACTTCCTTCCGTTGCAGCCGCCCCGGAATTTTTCGCCTCAGGCCCACCGCCCGGCTCGCCACCCTCCGCAGCGCCAGCCTCAGCTTCCGGCAGCGCCCGCAACCTCGCCGTCAACGCTTCCACCAGCAAGTCCACCAGCTTTTTCGCCCCCGAGCCGTCCGCGTCTTTGTCCGGGTTGTACTGCGCGATATCCAACCCCAGCAAATTAGGATTCTTCACAAACTCAATCATTGCTCCGCGCACATCTTCAAAACTCAATCCCCCGCTGCCGGGAACATTCACTCCGCGAAATTCTTCCTGCGCGATCACATCCGTATCCACGTGCAGCACTACCTGCCGCGCATCCGCATGCATCGCCGTCAACGTCGTGCGCGCCGCCTGCTCCGCGCCCTTGGCCTTTACATCCGCCGCACTCATCCGCCGCATCGGCGACTTGTTCAGAAATTCCTGCTCCGGCGCATCAATTCTTTCCAACCCGAACAACGTCACATCTGGTTCGCGCACCAACGGCGGCTCGCCCCAGAAGCGCACCAGCTCCGGTGCGCCCTTGCCGATAATGTGCGCCACCACCATTCCATCGATGCGTCCGGAAGGCGTGGTTGCCGGCGTATTCAGATCCGCATCGCGATCGAACCACAACAGGCTGATGCGTTTGTAATATCGCCGCGCACCCGTCAACAGCCCGATCACCTGCGCGCAATCTCCGCTCAAAACCAGCACCAGCGCGCCGCTCTTCACCGCCACTTCCGCGCGCGTCTTCAAATCGTTCAGTCCCGCCACAATTTCTTTCAGGTTGCGCGCCCGCCGATTCTCATCGTCCGCCGCAAAATGCCGCACCGCGCAATCGCCATGATCCACCACCTCATAGCCCGCCGCTTGTAGCCGTTCCACCAGTCCCGCGGCCCGCAAAGCCGCCGGCGCCTTTTCGCTTCCGCCCAAAAACGCCGCCGCGCTCGAAGGCGCGCCTATCAACGCAATCTTCTTCGGCTGCCGCGTGATTTTCGCCGCCAAGTTACTCCTCGCTGTTCCGGTGCTGGTAAATTACCTTGCTGTTACCCGCGCTATCGCGCCCCTGCGCTTACTTTGGCCCACTTCACCTGCGCGGCGCTGCCGCAATCGTTGCCAACTCCGGCGGCAATGTAAATCGCACATCCTCGCGAATCAAATCCAGGTCGCGCTGGTCCGTGAAGCCAAACTCCGCCAGCCGCTGGCTCACCTGTTCCACCAGAACTTCCGGTGCCGAGGCGCCTGCCGTCAATCCTACGCGTGCCACACCTTCCAGCCAGCTCACATCGATGTCCGCCGCCGAATCAATCAGCTGCGCGCGCACTCCGCTGCGCTGCGCCACTTCCACCAGCCGGTTCGAATTCGAGCTGTTCGGCGAACCCACCACCAGAATCAGGTCCACATCCTTCGCCACTTGCTCCACCGCTTCCTGCCGGTTTTGTGTCGCGTAGCAAATGTCGTCGCTCGCCGGTCCCTTGATTGCCGGAAACTTTTGCCGTAGCCGCGCCACAATTTCCTGCGTGTCGTAAAGACTCAGCGTCGTCTGCGTCAGAAACGACAGCTTGTCCGGCTCATCCACTTCCAACAGATCCACGGCCGCCACCGAGTCCACCACAATCGTCCGGTCTGGAGCTTCTCCCGACGTACCTACAATTTCCTGGTGATCTTTATGCCCTATCAAAATAATGGTGCGCTTTTCACGCGCAAATTTCAGCGCCTCCAGATGTACCTTGGTCACCAGCGGGCAAGTCGCATCGATCACTTTAAGTGATCGCGCCTTGGCTTCATCCCGCACCGTCGGCGGCACTCCGTGCGCGCTGAACACCAGTACCGCGCCATGCGGTACCGCGTCGATGGATTCCACAAAGATCGCCCCGCGCCGCCGCAACTGCTCTACTACGTAGGTGTTATGGACAATCTCGTGATGCACGTACACCGGCGCGCCATACGCTTCCAGCGCCAGCTCCACGATGTCCACCGCGCGCACCACTCCCGCGCAGAATCCTCTGGGCCTTACTCTCAGTAATACTTTTCCGTTGGTTGCCGTCTCCATTGCCATCCTAAGTATATAAGTTGCAGACTCTATCATACCTCAGCCCTTCACCCTGCTGCATCCTTTCACCTCGCGTACAAAGCCACTCGCAGCCGCACCGGCGCATCCAAACTCACAGGCTCCGGCTTCGCCGGATATTTGTGTCTCATTGTGCCTCGTAACACTCCCGCACCTGCCTTTCAAGTCCCTGCAACTTATGCCCCGCCTTGGGGTTAAATCAGTGGTATCAGTTTGATTGGAGGATTCAGAAATGTGGTATCCGACTTTAAACAAAACTCGCACATCCCCGCTCTTGCTCGCCGGCCTCGTCGCCTCCGGCCTGCTTTTCGCGGGCTGCGATGAGCATGTCGATGTCGTACGCGACCGTAGTGTAGTTATCCCTCCTGGCGCCACTTGGGCCTGGAGACCGGCGCCCCCACCGGAAAAAGCTCCCGAGAGAGCCGAAAAAGATCGCGTGGTTTCTCGCGACGTCATCAGCGACGACGGTCGTCCGGCGCCTCCTCCGCGTGATCGCGAACGCGACCGCATCGATAAGGAAACGCTGCGCCTCGCCGTTCGCACTAATATCGAAGAAACTCTCGCGAAAAAGGGCTTCCATCAGGTTGACGACCCCGCTGCTGCGGAATTTCTCGTGGATTATCACCTGGAAGTTCATCGCGGCACGGAGACCGTCGGATATCCTGGCGGCTATCCAGGCTTCGTCTGCGGTCCATTCGGTTGCTGGGCTTCCTACCGCTGGGGTTATTGGGGCGGTCCCGGATACGCCTACGAGAACATCCACTATCGCGAAGGCACCATCGTGTTCGACTTCACCAAGCAGAGTTCCAACAAGATCGCTTTCCGCGCCGTCGGGCAGCGCCAGTTGAATCGCGAATCGTTCTCCACCGATCACGTACGCGACGCGGTGCGCCGCCTGTTACGCGATCTGAAACCAGGCAAGTAACCCGTCACGTGTGGGCGCCAGTTTTACAATTGGCGCCCGCAGAATAAAAGTAAAAGTTGCATTCCCAGGAAGCTGGACGGCGAAATCGCCTCCAGCTTCTTTTCTTTTGCACCATCCCCTCGGGCTCAGGCTCTGCTATCGTTTCTTCCCATGCTCTCCGCCTCAACCGGCGATGATCGCGCTTCCCGGCCATCGCTCCTCATCCCCTCTATCATCGCGCTCATCTATTTTCTCGCCCACATGGCCACTTCCACGCGCTACGGCTACTTCCGCGACGCTCTCTACTACCTCGCCTGTTCCCACCATCTTGACTGGGGCTACGTCGATCAGCCCCCGCTGATCGCTTTCCTTGCCTGGATTATTCGCCACACCTTGGGAGTTTCCTTGCCCGCGCTGCTCCTTTTCCCCGCCATGGCCGGCGCCGCGCGCATCATCCTTACCGCCGCATTCGCGCGCGAACTTGGCGCCCGAAAGTTTGGCGTCGCCCTAGCTGCCGTCCTCGCCGCCACTCCCGGCGTTTGGTACGCCATCGATCATCAATTCGCCATGAACGCCTTTGAGCCGCTTCTCTGGACCGGTTGCGCCTACTCCATCTTGCGCATGATGCACACCAATAATCCCAAATGGTGGCTCGCTTTCGGTGCTATCGCCGGACTGGGCCTGGAAAATAAATATTCCATCGCCTTCTTCGCGTTCTTTCTTCTCGCCGGCCTGCTTGTCACTCCCCAGCGCAAATTGCTCTTCTCGCCGTGGGTTCTCGCCGGTGGCGCGATTGCTCTTCTCCTTTTCCTGCCCAACCTGCTCTGGAACATTCATCACCATTGGCCATTTCTGGAATTAATGCACAACATCCGCGCCTCTGGCCGCGATGTTGTCCTTTCGCCCAGTGCATTTCTAGGGCAGCAGATCATCATTATGAATCCGGCTTCCCTGCCTTTCTGGCTTGCCGGACTTTTCTTTTATTTTTCTTCCGCGGGAAAAGCATTCCGCGCTTTTGGCTGGGCTTTCGTTTTCACCGTGGGATTTTTTCTGTTGGCCCACGGAAAAAATTATTATTCCGCACCCGTTTATCCCCTGATTTTCGCCGCAGGCGCGGTGGCTGTCGAACGCTTTTTATCCCGCGCACGCTTTCAGGCTCACCTGCGATGGGCCGCGGCGCTCCGAGCTGCCGTCTTCGTTTGGCTGGTCGTCGCCATCCTGCTACTTCTACCGGCAGTGATCCCCGTCCTTCCCCTCGCCTCCTACCTTCGTTACCAGTCCCACTTGCCCATCTCTGCGCCAAAAGCCGAACGGCAATACGGAGACATCGTGTTACCCCAACACTATGCGGATGAAATTGGCTGGGAGGATTTCGTCGCTCACGTTGCCGACGTCTACCATTCGCTCACTCCCGAAGAGCAAGCCAAGGTCGCTATTTTCACCAATAACTATGGACAAGCTGCCGCCATAGATTTTTTTGGCGAGCGCTATGGATTGCCTAAATCCATTTGCACCCACCAGAATTATTTCCTCTGGGGACCGCGCAACTATGACGGCGAAATCGTCATCCGCACCGGTCTAAAGCCCGAAGACGCCTTGGACTCCTACGAAAGCGTGCGCGTAGCCGCCACTCTCGACCATCCCCTTTCCATGCCCTACGAAAGAAATCCCATCCTGCTCTGTCGCCATCGCAAAAAAAATCTGCAAACCGACTGGCCCAACCTGAAAAACTGGGATTAGCCCAAACGCTGCCGCCTCCTCCGCCGCTTGCTTCCTTTGCGCCGCACTTCTATCCTCCTTCGCATGCATCTCCTCGGAAAAACCGCTCTGATCACCGGTTCAGGACGCGGCATCGGCCGCGCCATCGCTCTTCTCTTCGCCAGGGAAGGTGCCCGCGTCTTCCTCACCGCCCGCACCCACGAGCAGCTCGCTTCCACCGCGGCTGAAATTTCTGATCACCGCGGCGAAGCCGCCTTTGCCGTCGCCGATCTCACCCGCGAAGCGGATTGCCGCCGCATTGTCGATGCCGCTCGAGAAAAATTCGGCCCTATCTCCATCCTTGTCAATAATGCCGGTCACTACGGTCCCGTCGTTCCCGTCGAAGAGTATCCGCTCGCCGATTTTGACCGCGTCATCGCCGTGCACCTGCGTGCCGCCTTTCTCCTCACCCAGCTCGTGCTCCCGGAAATGTACGCGCAGGAACACGGCGTGATTCTCAACATTTCCAGTTTGTCCGCCAAATCTGCGTTTCCCTGGGGTTCTGCCTACGCCGCCGCCAAAGCAGGCATGCTCGGCCTCACGCGCGTCAACGCCGCAGAGGCGGCCCGCAAGGGCGTGCGCGTCAACGCCATCTGCCCCGGCCCGGTCACCGAAACCGTCATGTCGCAGGAATTGGGCAACACTCTCGCGAAAAAGCTCGGCGTTAGCTCCGAAGAACAACTCGCTGGCTTTCTTCAATCCATCTTGCAGGGCCGCGGTCAGACCGCCAATGAAATCGCCCACGCCGCGCTCTTCCTCTGCTCCGACGCTTCCAGCGCCATGACCGGCCAATCCATCAACGTCGACGGCGGCGCCGCCTTCTTCTGAATCGCTCCGCTAAACTGCTCCGCGATTACCTCTTGCTCCTGTCTTCTGTGTCATTTCTCATTGCCTTACTGAAAATTCTGCGAAGCGCAGTATAATTTCCCGTCAATGCCCTTACTCACTGGCTCACAAATCGGTCCGTATCACATCGTCTCTCCCCTCGGCGTGGGCGGCATGGGCGAAGTGTATCGCGCCTCCGATTCGCGCCTGCGTCGCGAAGTAGCCATAAAAGTCGTGCCCGAATCCACTACAGGCGATCCCGATCGCATGGCCCGCTTCGCCCGCGAAGCGCAGTTTCTCGCAGCTCTGAACCACCCCAACATCGGCAGCATCTACGGCTTCGAAGAGTCCTCCTCCATGCTCGCCCTGGTAATGGAATTGGTGGAGGGTCCCACCCTCGCGGACCGCATCGCGCAGGGTCCCGTGCCACTCGAAGATGCCTTGCCCATCATGCGGCAAATCTGCGAGGCGCTCGAATACGCTCACGATCGCGGCATCGTGCATCGCGACTTGAAACCCGCCAACATAAAAATCAAGCCGGACGGCACGGTAAAAGTTTTGGACTTCGGCCTCGCCAAAGCCTTGTCCCAGGACATCAACACCTCCGACATCGTGAACTCACCGACCATGACTGCCGCGGCAACCCAGGCGGGCATCATCCTGGGTACGGCGGCCTACATGTCCCCCGAACAAGCGCGTGGCAAGACCGTGGATCGCCGCGCGGACATCTGGTCTTTCGGTGCCGTCGTCTTCGAGACCTTGACCGGCAAAGTCGCCTTCAAAGGGGAAACTGTTTCCGACACCCTCGCTGCCGTGATCCGTGGCGAGCCCGACTGGCCTTTGCTTCCCGCCACTCTGCCCTCTGAAATTCAGCGTTTGATCCGCCGCTGCCTCGACAAAGACCATCGCCAGCGTCTTCAGTCCATCGGAGAAGCGCGTATCGCCATTGAAAACGCCGCCGCAGGCCGCAGCTCCTCCATTATTGCTGCGCCGCCTAGCGCCCCCGCCAAAGTCGCCGTCGAGAATCACCCCCTGCGATGGCTGGCCGGCGCCGCTTTGGCTTTGCTCCTCCTAACCGCGGGCTTCTTGCTTGCCAGCCTTTTCCATCGCGGCGCAGCAGGCGCATCTTCCATAGTCCGCTTCGCCATCGCGCCTCCGGCTGGCACTTCGCTCAATTCAAACGAGCGAACCGTGGCCATTTCTCCCGACGGCTCGCGCATCGTCATCAGCGCCAGCAACGCAGACGGCTCGCGGCTCTTTCTTCGAGAGTTGAACGCTTCTTCGCCCGTTGCCATTGCCGGCACGGAGGGTGCCGTCAGTCCCGTCTTTTCTCCCGACGGCCGATCGGTAGCTTTTTTTGCCGGCGGAAAACTTAAGAAAATCTCGCTCGACGGTGGCGCGCCCGTAACCATCGCTGAAGGCGTCACTAAACCGCAAGGTTTGAGTTGGGGCACCGACCACAATATCTACTACTCGCCTGCCGCCAACTCCGGAATTCTTCGCATCAGCGAAAATGGCGGGACGCCTCAACCGGTCACCAAAATTCAGCCCGATAGAGGCGAACTCGCTCATATCTCCCCCGCGATTCTTCCCGGCGCCAAAGCCTTGCTCTTCACCGTATCTTCCAACGGGAACGAAGATGAGGACACTCTCATCGCCCAGAAAGTCGGCGGCGATGCGCAACGGGTCGTCGTCGCCAAAGGTGTTGAAGCCCACTTCTTTGCTCCCAATCACCTGCTCTATATGCACGCCTCCAGCATGATGGCTGTCACCTTTGACCCGGACAGTTTGCAGGTCAGCGGCACTCCCCAAGCCGTCATTCAGGACGTGCTCATGCAGCCCTTTACCGGTGCCGCGCAGTACGACATTTCCAGCAACGGCACCCTCATCTATGTAAATGGTGGCAAGCAGGCCGGCGAAAACACTCTCGTCCTTGCCGAGCACGACGCCAAGCCTCAGCCCTTTACGCTGAAGCCGAATCTCTATGAATCTCCGCGCTTTTCGCCGGACGGCAAATCCCTGGCACTCACCGTGCGTTTGCCCGACCCCGACATCTGGATCTACGACCTCGACCGCGGGGCCTTGCGCCGCATCACCTTTGCTCCTGGTGAAGATGAACTTCCGGTGTGGTCTCCCGACGGAAAGCGCGTCGCCTTTGCCTCCAACGGACGCCAGCAGGCCTTCGTCATTCCCGTTGACGGCAGCGGCAAGGAAGAGCCTCTCTTCAAGAACGACTCGCACTTCCACCTGCAGTCCTGGTCACCCGATGGAAAGCTGATCGCCTACGAGCGCGTAGGCTCCTCCGGCGAATACGAAATCTGGATGTTGCCCATAGAGGGCGACAGAAAGCCCTATCCCTACCTGGTTTCACAATTTCAGGAATTTCGTCCCGCCTTTTCCACCGACGGCAAGTGGCTCGCCTACACCTCCAACGAGTCTGGCCGCAATGAGGTCTACGTCCAGCGTTTCCCGGGCCCCGGCGAAAAAGTGCAGGTCTCCACGGACGGCGGCATCAATCCGGTCTGGACCCGCGACGGCAAACACCTGGTTTATGAAAACGCCGGAACTCTGTGGTCCACCGAAGTTATGATCTACCCGTTTCGCGTGGGAAAATCTCGCGTCTTGTATCAGGGCGATATCTGGAACGATGCGGCTGGCCCCAACTACGCCTTAGCACCGGAAGGCAAGCGCATCGTCACCGTCGAGCGCGTCAAAGACCCCGATGGCGGAAACCTGAAAGTAGTTCTGAATTGGAACCAGGAGTTGGCGAACGTCACAGCCGCACCCGCCAAATAACGTCTGTAAGCCTGCAATCCGTGCGCTTGCGTGCAATCCGAAAATTCACGCCAGAAATTAGCGCTAGAATTAAAAAGACCAACCGTTCTCTCAGGACGGTTGGTCCTTTTCACGGAACCTGAAAGGAATCCCGTGGTGCTCTGGCCGAAGCCAGAAAAACCGCTTCCAAACTCTAAACTCGATCCCTTGAAACACCAATCTCCCGATTGGCGCCGTGCAGCATACCATTCCAAGCAACCAAAGCTAATGAAAATCCTGAACTCAAACCGGGCGCCGGAACGGGCGGCGGCCCATTTCTTCCATGGCTGCCACCACGCGCCGTGCCATGCTCGCCGCGGGACTCTGGCTCGCCACCAGGCGCGCCACGCCAACTTCCCAGGCCTTTTGTATCGTGTAGATGCCCGCGATCAACAGTGCGATCAGGGCGAACCCGGCGGCAAAAAGCGCAAACGCCGCCAGCAGTTCTCGCACGAAATACAACTGCAACGCCACCCCTATCGCCAGAAACCACCACATCCATTTGCGGCTCTTGTCGTCGCTCTTAGTCATAGGCCTGGTTGATCCCCTTGGATTGCTCTACAAAACTAGACATCTGCGGAGGTCTTTTGTTCCCTTGGATGCGACCCGCTGACCGTTCGGTCTATCGCCTCGCACCTGAACCATTTGACACCATCCGCGCACCAATATCGATGGTACAGAAGACACATTTTCGGGCCCAAACTAGCGGTGTAGTACGTGTCGTGTTTCATTTTGGCACGTGTAGGCTATTCAAAGTAGGCGGTTTATCTTATCTAAATGATTTTCTAAGATATCGTAAGGTCTTCGCTGTACCGCGCCTTGCCCACCTGTCCCTGCGTACAGCTTTTCGTTATCTCAGCGACACAGTTTGCGCCGGCGACGTCAGTCTCAAACCGAGATTGCAAGCCGACAGAGCCTTGGACGCCCAGCAATTTTTATAAACCTTCACGCACAAGCGATACAGGAGGGATCGAAGAGACCACTCTAGGCTGGTTTGAAAAATCGCGGCAGGATTAACGACTACTTCAGCGCGTAACCCACATCAAATGGCAACTTCCCATCGATGTGCAACACCTTCACCGAACTGTTGATCGTGTACACATCCACGAGGCCCACCGCTCCGGGAGTCGAGGTCACCGTGCGAAACACATCGTCCTCGCTGGGAACAATCTTGATCAACTCTCGCGACTCGTTGATCTTGGCGATCGCCACCTTTGCTTCTGCTGGCGTCGCTCCAAACAGTTTCTGCACTGCTACGCGCATTTCCGGCGCCATCGGGTCGGTCATCACCAATACAAAGCTTCGCCCGTCCGGCCAGGCCTTTTGCGCCCCTTTACACAGCTTCGTAAGTTCCGTAAGCGTCAAATCTGGAAGCTTGCTGCCCGCGGAAACCACTACCGCTATATTCTTCAGTGCTGGCAACGCCGCGGATGCGGTGAGCCCGAGGCAGCACAGCGCCAAAGCACATAACAGCTGCCAGTAGCTACGGTATTGCAGAATCATTGCCCCACGCGGACCTTTCAGGGATCTCTCTGAGTATCGGCACGCTCACATCGCCCGGCAAGTATCGCTTCCGCCCTTTGTGTCCAGTTTACGAACCCCGCGAGTAACGAGTATGCACACCTGTCCTTTGGGACAGTATCGACTCTCTGCCCGTCAAGCTAACTTTGCTAATGCCCTGCCACGTCTCGCATTTGTTCGGGAGAGGCTCCATGACACAGAAATTTTTACGCTCCTCTGTCCTTCTCATTGTTGCGCGTGTTGCGCGTGTTGCGATTATCGCGATTGTCGTGCTCGTCGCCAGCCAGGCGCTGCTTGCCCAGGACCATACCCCTCGCGTCGAAGAAGCCAAGTCGCGCCCCGCAGCCGCGCCCCGCGTCGTTCCCGTGCCCTTACTTCTCTTCGGAACCATTCCCGTCTCCACCCGCTCCCAGGAAGCGCGTAAATTCGCCGAACTGGCCGTCGATAAATACGAAAATGTATTGATGGATGACGCCGTGGTTCAGGCTGAGCACGCCACCGAAAAGGACCACAACTTCGCCCTCGGCTATGCCGTGCTGTCATTCACCTCTCGCCGCAGCATCCCTAACAAAGTCGCTCTGGAGCGCGCCAAAGCTCTGCTCCCCCAGGCCACTCCCGACGAACAATTAATGGTGCGCTGGATGACCAGTATCCAGGAGCGCAATCTGCTCCCCGCCATCGCCAGCATGAACGACCTCTTGAAGCGCTACCCTAAAAACAAGCACGTCTTGTATCTCACTTCCGAATGGCTCTATACCCAGCAGGATTTCGAGCGCTCTCAAAAAATGTTGGAGTACCTGCTCCAGCTCGATCCCAATTTTCCGCCCGCCTTGAACATGCTCGGATACAGCTACATCGAAGCCGGCCACCCCGATCCTGCTAAAGCCGTGGCCTCTCTGAAACGTTACATTGAAGCGGATCCCAGCTCGCCCAATCCCGAAGACTCTCTCGGCGAAGTACTTCGCTATGCCGGCGACGATCAGGGCTCTCTCGAACACTATTCCGCCGCTTTGCAGATCGATCCAACCTTCTTTTCTTCACAACTGGGCTTGGGAGATACCCTCGCGCTGATGGGCAGATATGACGAAGCACGCGCCGAATACGACAAGGCCATCCTCGTCTCCGAAGACAAGCGCGATTTGCTCCACGCCCTGTACCAGAAAGCTCTGGTTTATTTTTGGGAAGGTCATCCCGAGCAGGGGCGCGATGCCTTGGCTGCTCTTGCCACCCAGGCCGCCGAGAAAAAAGAGCCCAACGCGCAATTTGAAATCGCTTTTGGCGCCGCCATGCTCGCCGGCGGCTTTGCCAACGAACTTCACCAGCTTCGTCTGCTGGAAGACAAATTACAAAATCCCCTCGATGGCATGAGTGGAGCGGACCGTGGCGGCGCACTGGCCCAGGTTCTCTGCGAAGAAACGCGCGTAGCCGCGCAGCACAACATCAGGGAAACCGCTGAGCAAGCCATCACCAAGCTGGCCGAGTTCGCCGCGCAGTCAGGTGACTTGCTGGTCGGCGACAATTACGAAACTGCTCGCGGCTATCTGCTACTGTCGCAAAACGATCTCGCCAACGCCGCCGACGAATTGAGCGCCAACCGCACCTCCCCGTTGGCCCTCCAGCAACTCGCCCTCGTGCAGCAAAAGTCCGGCGACACCGCCGGCGCCACGGAGACCCTCACCCAACTGAAATACCAGCGCGCCCCGACCGTTGAATGGTACTTGTCCAGTCACAACACCGAAGCGCGCTAAATCTCGAAATCACCAACCAGCGCTCCGGCGTGAAATCTTCGTCTTCATTTCACGAAGACACCATGTGACTCTGCGCCGCTATGCGAATATCTTTATTCTCCAATATCTTCTTCGGATAACCGTGTTCAGCTATCGCCAGCATGGCCCGTCCAATCTGCTCCGTGGTCAGAATTTCATCCGGAAACATCGCCCGCATCAGCGGAAGCAGCGGCTTGCTCATGGAATAGAAAAATCTGTACAGTGCCGTCTTCGATCGCGCTCCGTGCAGCGGTTGAATCACCCCCGGGCGGAGCATATACGCGCCTCCACACGGCAGCCGCAACAATGCATTTTCCGTTTTCCCTTTAATGCGCGCCCACATGAATCGCCCGCGTTCCGTGCTGTCGGTGCCGCGGCCCGAGATATAAATGAATGTCATCCTGGGATTCAATCGGCACAAAATTTCTCCCGCCGCCAGCGTGATTCCGTACGTCACCCGCTCGTAATCTTCTTCCTTCATCCCTCGCGACGACACTCCCAGGCAGAAAAAGCACGCGTCGAATCCGGACAACTGCCCCGCGATCGCCTCGTAGTTCCACAAATCCTGATGCACCACTTCTCGCAACTTGGCATGCTGCGCACCCGTCGCCGTCCGCCCTACCGTTTCCACCAGTTGCACGTTCGGATCGAGCAGGCATTCCCGCAGCACGCCCTGTCCAACCATCCCCGTACCGCCAAACAGCAAAACTTTCATCGCTCCAACACCTGCCTGAGGTGTTCGATGGAAATGCCGCCACCTTCGGTACCTGAAAATTTCACCTGGCTCCGCAATTAAAAATGCCGGAGCAACACATGCCCCGGCATAGAAAAGCTTCCTACATGAAGCTGTGAAGCGGCCTACAATCAGCCGCAGGCGTTGTGGGTCGTCACGCTCGTTTGACGAGTCGTGTCAGCCCTACCAGGATCACCGCGCCGATGAACGCCACGATGATCGATCCAATCGTCGAGCTTGCTCCCATACCCATTTTCCCAAACAGCCAGCCGCCGAGTATGCCTCCCAGGATTCCGAGCACGATATCAGCAAGTACGCCGTATCCGCCGCCCTTCATCACCTGGCCAGCCAGCCACCCGGCGATTAGACCTACTATGATCCACCAGAGTATTCCTCCACCTGCCATCGCTGCCTCCTCATGAACACGCCTACTCGTACCGAGCCTTACATGCAGGTTAGGTTCTAACCACACCCTCGCCGAATGTCAACGGGAAGCCACTTGAGAAAGCCGGGTCACAACCCCTTAGCCCGATCCACCCCGTAACGTGTTGATTCCTGAAGCGAATTTCTCCCTCGTTCTCCTTGGAAGCGCCAACCAATTTCGTCGTTGATTGCCTTTCGCTTCCGATATACTTTGTCGCCTCCAGCTATCTCAAAAATCGCTTCGAGGTTGTGTATGCGGTCAAATTATTCGCAGTTGAGAAGGATGGCATCTTGCTGAACCTGCGTCTGCGTAAGCCTCTGCGTAACAATGTCAGGAACGTTTATTTTGCTTTGCTGATTTCCGCCCTGCTAAGCGCCGCCTGCTCTCATTCGCCAAATGGCCCGCAAAGTTTCGCCCCGCCGCCCCCTCCCGCGCGCCAGCCCACTATCGTTTTTATGACCGATTTCGGCACTGCCAATGACGCCGTGGCCATTTGCAAGGCAGTCATCGTGGGCATCGCGCCCGATGCGCGCCTCACCGACATCACTCACCAGGTCACTCCTTTCCAGATCGAAGAAGCATCGCGTTTTCTTGCTGGCGTCACCCCTTACTATCCCGAGGGCACTATTTTTCTCGTTGTCGTCGACCCCGGCGTCGGCACCTCGCGCAAAGCCATCGCGGTGAAATCCAAAAAAGGCCAATACTTCGTTCTGCCCGATAACGGCGTCATCACGCCGGTCATCGATCGCGACGGTTTACAGAGCGCTCGCGAAATCACCAATCAGAACTGGATGATCGGCGACGCCATCTCTTCCACCTTTCACGGACGCGACATTTTTTCGCCCGCCGCCGCGCACCTGGCCGCCGGATGGGATTTCAATCTCGTTGGCCCGCCCGTCGACCAGCTCGTCCGCCTCACCGTCAAATCCTCCACCACCGGTGACAAAGGTATCGACGGGGATATCATCGGACTCGACGATCCCTTTGGCTCCCTCATCACCGACATCCCCGGCGCCGAGTTTAAAAAGCTCGGTTATAACCTCGGCGACAAAGTCGCCCTGCAGCTCGCCAATCACGCTCTCACTCTCCCTTTCGGAAAAACCTTCATGGACGTGTCCGTGGGCGAGTCTTTGCTCTACATCGATTCGCGTGGCCGCGTAGGCATCGCCGTCAATCAGGGAAACTATTCCAAAAAATTCAATATCACGCCTCCCGCGACAATTTTCATCGCCCGCAAAGGCATCACCGCCGCATTCAAACCCAAAAAATAACGCGCGCCACTTCGCGCCGCGCAAGAAATCTCTCAGCTGCACCCACTCATCTTGAACTTCCTACGTCAACCGATTTGCATTTTCCCTCCGCCAAGCCAACAATCAAGCTGACCAGCAAAACATCCGGAGAAAACTCCATGCCCGAAGCTGTCATCGTGTCCGCCGTGCGCACTCCTGTCGGCCGCGCCTATAAAGGCTCCTTGCGCGCCACTCGCCCCGACGATTTAGCCGCCCTCGTCATCAAGGAAGCTCTCGCCCGCGTCCCCGCCCTCGACCCCCAGGAAATCGACGACGTCATTCTCGGCTGTGCCATGCCTGAAGGCGAACAAGGCATGAACGTAGCGCGCATCGCCGCTTTGCGCGCCGGACTCCCGGTGCAAACTTCCGCCATGACCATCAATCGTTTTTGTTCTTCAGGTCTTCAGGCCATCGCCATGGGCGCGGAACGCATTCGCGCCGGCGCCGCCGAAGTCATTCTCGCCGGTGGCACCGAATCCATGTCCATGGTCCCCATGGGCGGAAACAAAATCTCTCCCAATCCCTGGCTCGTCGACCATTATCCCGACGCCTACATCAACATGGGCCTGGGCACCGAAAATATCGCCCAAAAATTTGGCATCACCCGCGAACAAGCCGATCAGTTCTCCGCCGACTCCCACAAAAAAGCCGTCGCCGCCATCGCCGCGGGCCACTTCAAAGACGAAACCGTCCCCGTGGAAGTAAAAATCACCCATCTCGCCAACGCCAACGGCGCTGGTTCGCATGCCTCCGCGTCATCCCGAGCCTCCACCAAAACCGTCACCGAAAACTTTCAGTTCGCCAGCGACGAACTTCCCCGCGCCGACACCTCCCTCGAAATTCTCGCCAGGCTCAAACCCGCCTTCCACGCCAAAGGCACCGTCACCGCCGGAAACAGTTCCCCCATGAGCGATGGCGCCGCCGCCACCATCCTCATGTCCGACTCCCGCGCCAAATCCCTGGGACTCAAACCTCTCGCTCGCTTTGTGGCCTACGCCACCGCCGGCTGCCCTCCCGAAGAATTTGGCATTGGCCCGGTCTTCGCCATTCCCAAAGCGCTGAAGCTTGCCGGCCTGCAGCTGAAAGACATCGACATCATCGAGCTCAACGAAGCGTTCGCCGCGCAATCCCTCGCCGTCATCCAGCAGGCCCGCCTCGATCCCGCCCGTTTGAATCCCAACGGCGGCGCCATCGCCCTTGGTCATCCCTTGGGTTGCACCGGCGCAAAACTCACCGCCACCATCATTCGCGATCTGCAGCGTCGCAAAGGCCGCTACGGCATGGTCACCATGTGCGTGGGCGGCGGCATGGGCGCCGCCGGAATTTTCGAACTCCTCTCGTGAGCTCATCCACAATTTCTGCATCCGCTGCACTCTTTTTCAAACCTCCTCGACGCTTTTCCCGCTGATTCGCGCTTTAAAGGGTAAGCTGATGCGTCGCACCGGGAGCTCCTTTTGAGTTCGCTGGAATTTACTTTGCTCGTCGGCACGGGCTCGCTGTTCGCCGGCTTTCTTGGTTCGCTAACCGGCCTCGGTGGCGGCGTAGTCATCGTCCCGCTGCTCGCGCTGTTGTTCCACATCGACATTCGCTACGCCATCGGCGCCGCGTTGGTTTCCGTGATTGCTACTTCCTCCGGCGCGGCCTCAGCCTATGTCCGCGAAGGCTACTCCAATATCCGCGTAGGCATGTTTCTGGAAATCGCCACCACCTGTGGCGCATTGGCGGGCGCCGCGCTGGCTCTGCATCTTCGCGTTTCCGTCATCTCCGTCATCTTCGGCGTGGTCCTTATATACTCCGCGATCACCAGCCTGCTCCAGAAGACCGACGCCTCGCAGGACCTCGGGCCCGACAAGATCGCCTCCTGGCTGCGCATGGATAGCACCTACCCTACAAAAAACGGCCTCACGAAATATCACGTTCGCAATGTGCCCGCCGGCTTTGGAATCATGTTTATTGCCGGTATTTTGTCCGGCCTGCTCGGCATCGGCTCTGGCGCGGTAAAGGTTCTGGCCATGGATCAGGCCATGAAGCTGCCCTTCAAAGTTTCCACCACCACCAGTAATTTCATGATCGGAGTCACCGCCGCCGCCAGCGCCGGTATTTATCTCACCCGTGGCTACATAGATCCCGAGATTGCCATGCCGGTGATGCTCGGCGTTCTGGCTGGATCGCTCGTCGGCGCGCGCGTGCTCGCCGGCGCCGCAGTTCGCACTTTGCGCATTGTTTTCAGCGTCGTTGTCGGATTTCTCGCACTGGAAATGATTTACAAAGGTTTCTCGGGAAAAATTTGAAATGACCTCAACCGCCGCAAATCGATCCAGTCAAGATATGGACCCGGGAAGGGTCCACAGCATCGACCAGCGCATCGATCAAATCATGTCCATCATTCTCAGGACCGGCGTGTTACTCGCCGCCTTCCTGGTCCTGACCGGTGGCATCGTTTCCTTGCTACGCCACAACACCACCGTCATCAACGACCGCACTTTTCACGGCGAGGCGCGGCAACTGCGCACCATCCCCGGCATCGTTCACCAGGCCCTCGCCTTCCACGGTCCGGGCCTGATTCAGCTCGGCTTGCTCGTGCTCATCGCCACACCCGTAGCGCGCGTGCTCTTCTCCGTCTTCGGTTTTCTCTATGAAAAAGACTGGACCTACGTAGTCGTCACCCTGATCGTGCTGGCTATCCTCTCCTACAGCCTCTTCGGTAGCCACTAACTTAACTTCCATTCGCGCCGGGCTGCATTGTAAAAAGCCCGGCCGCCAAATATTAAATCGCCACCGTCGTAGCCATCTCTTGAAAACGGCAAAGCGCATTGGCCAGCTGCATCTGCCGCGGACTTCGGCACTCCGGTTCGAACAGCTTGGGACTTCCCACCAGAATCGCCGCCGTCTGCGCTCGCGATGTCGCCACATTCAATCGGTTCAGGCTGTACAAAAATTCCATTCCTCGCGGCGCATCTTCCGCCGTCGAAGTCGTCATCGAATAAATCACCACCGGCGCTTCCTGCCCCTGAAACTTGTCCACCGTTCCGATGCGCATATCCGGCAGCCGGCTCTTCAAATCCGCAACCTGTGCGTTATACGGCGCCACAATTAAAATATCTGCCTCTCTCAGGTTTCTTTTGTTCCCTTCGCTCCGGAACCATTGCACTTCCGGCCGCAACAATCCCTCCACAATCTTTGCCACCGCTTCCACTTCTTCCGGCGAAGAGTTGCGATTCCCTTTATGCTCCACCGGCACAAACCACAGCCCTGCACCTTTCAGCCACGCGTGCCCCTCCAGCACTCGCGCCTTCGCCAGCGCATGTGAGCCTAGCCTTCCCTCGTAGAAAAGCTCCGACGTGAATTTGCAGATTTCCGGATGCAGCCTCCAGCTTTCCGGCAGCAAAAATCCCATATCCTCAGCGATAGTCTTTCGTCCGTTCAACAAATGTTCCAGCGCCGATTTCTCCGCCCCCGCGGGGTGATTTCCCTTTGTGGGCCGTTCCAGTTGCTGCGGATCGCCCAGCAGCACCAGTTTCTTCGCCGCTTGCGATACCGCCAGCACATCCGCCAGCGACATCTGTCCCGCCTCATCAATGAACAGCACATCCACGCACTCAAACGCTTTTTCCGGCGCCCACAGCCACGACGTTCCGCCCACTACGTTCGCCTTCCCCGAACGCAGCGCCTCCCACGCTTCTTCATTCTCGACCTTTACCACGCCCACGCCGTCACTCTCTTCCCCGTCACCGTGCCGCTGCAAACAACACACATTCACCACATCCATTTCGCGCCCCGCCGCCACCACGTCATCCAGCAGCTTGCGAATCACCTTGTGACTCAGCGCCGTCACTCCCACTTTCTTTCCCCGCTTCACAAGCTCGCAAATCATCCGCGCTCCCGTGTACGTCTTCCCCGATCCCGGCGGCCCCTGAATCGCGAATGTGGAATCCTCCAGTGCCAGCGCGATGCGGCTCGCCGTATTCACCGGCGTTTCCGAAGCCAGTTGCAACAATTTCTCACTCGTGCCCAGCCGCGGCGGCCTGCGCAACAGCAAGTCTCGCCCCGCGCGATATCGCCCCGGCGCATCCACATCGTTCGCCAGTACCCACTCCGCGATGCGGCACAGCGCACCCTCCTGTGCCTCCGATCCTATCGGGGCATCCCACATATATACCGTTGGCGGATGCAGCTCCGCCGACTTCTTCGTCTTCTTTACGTCCACGATTCCCTGCTGGTGATCGATCTCCATAACTTCGCCAAATTTCTCGCCCGCAAAGTACAAATCCTTGTCTTTTCGTACATTGCTTTTCTCCGGAAGAAACGCATAGCGGTCCACCGCGCAGTTTTGCCCTCTCGCCTCCTTGACGCGCTGCAAAAACTTCATCTGCGTCAATCCCACCCGTTCATCAAGCAGCTCCTCGTCCGTCGCCTCCGCAAATCGGTAGCCTTCTTGCCAGCCGCCTTTGTCCTCGCGCCGGTGCCAGCTCAACAACTGCGCCAGCAACCATTTCGCCTGCTGCTTTTCCGTACGCTGTGCCGCATCAACGGGAACTCCTTCGCAGAGCCGTGCCGCTAACGCTTCCGCGCGATCCAGTTTCTTCTTCACCCGCTCGGACGGCTCCCCGCTCTTTTCCGCCGGTCGCAGCACCTCCGTCCCTTCCTTCACCAACCGTTCGCGTTGGTCTTCCAGCCAGTCCTGCAGCTCCGCCGTCGAAACGCAATCGTCGCGGTTGTAGCCCTCCATCGTCGCGCGCACTTCGTCCGGCAACTTTTCATCCTCCCAGCCCAACTCCAGCCGGTGTTCCAGAAAACGCATCGCCGCTCGCGATTCTTCCAGCGGCGTCCTGCGCCCAAATCCATAAAACGCTTCAATTTTCTTCAGCGAATATTCTTCCACGCTCGCCAGCGTGCCCTGCTTGAACGCCTGGTGCAGGTCCACCAGCATGCCCGCGCGCAGCATGTAGTCCACTTCGTTTTCCCGCGTCGCGTACATCCCCATCAGCCGCTTCAGCGCGCTCGGTTCATACGCTCCGAAGTGATACACGTGCATTTGCGGATCGGCTGCTCTTCGCCGCATGATTTCATCCACCAGCCACTCAAATCCGCGCTTCTCTTCTTCCCTCGTCAGCGCCCAGCGTTTTTCGTATTCCGGTTCCCCGCCCGTCGCGTTTCGCGCCACGAACGCAAACAAATATTGCAGTCCGTGCTCGCCAACGAACGGATCCCCTTCCAGATCGAGAAACATATCCCCGCCGCTCGGTTCCGGTAGCCGGCAATACCCCACTCCTTCCGTCGGCGGCAAAATCGCCTCGTGTTTTAATTTCTGCTCCGTCCGCCCCTGCACTTGCACGCGCGCCTGCTCCCGCACGCGCTCCATTCCTGCCCGCGATCCATGCTCCGGACGCGCCACCAGCGGAATCGCCATCTCCGCCAGTTTCGCCATCGTCGGCACCTTCCACGTCGTCAACTGTTCCCGCTGCTGCCGCCGGATTCCCGCCACCAGCGACAAATGATCGTCCCCGCGCCGCACCCCATCGCACTCGCGAAACCATCGGCACACCTCGCAGTGCGGCACCGGCTCCGGATACGTCTCCACCACGCCATTCCTCACCGCGCTCAGCATCCGCCTTTTCACATAGCGGTAGTAACCCGCGTACTCCGCCACGCGATACTCTTCCCCCACGAAATTTCTTCGCGCCGGAATCACCCACAAAGATTCCGGCATTCGCCCTTGCACCGTCGCCAGCAATTCCGAATACAGCATCAACTGCAAAATCGAAGTTGCCTTCGTTTCCTTGGCCAGCTTGGTGTCCTGCACTTCATACGACCACGGCCACTTGCCCGGTTTTTCCACGCGCAGCAAAATATCCGGCCGCCCGAACCACTGTTGCTCTCCACGCGACTCGCCCAGGGACCCACTCAGCGCTCCTTGCGCAATCACTTCCGCGCCCACCTCCATCAGTCGCACCGTTTCCGCCAGCAGTTCGCTTTCCCGGCGGCTATCCATTTCCGCCAGGTTGACCACCTTCAGCTTCTTCTCCTTTTCCAGAAATTCGATGTACGCCTTTTCGTGCCGCAGCCCCAATTCCCGAATCGTCGCCAGATCCGGCGCGGCCCACTCCGGCGCCGTTGCTTCTCCTCTCGCCACACGCAAATCCAGCGTAGTCAGGTGCCCGCAGGCCAGGTGATTGCTCAGGTCCGTCGCCGAAAATCGCAATTGCTCTGAAAGAAGTCTCATCTCATCCGCCGAAACTGCCCGCCGCCAACCACCGCTCGCGAAATATCCGCCGCCAATCGCCCCACTCCATATTGCGCCAGCATAATACAAACAGCCGCTCGGCCCTATTCAGGCCATGACATCTTATTTATTGGTAATGAGGAAATCACATCCGGCGCAAGCTTGTCAGCTTAACCAGAAACATCTACGATTCGTTGCGATGAAAAGCTTCGCTCGTCTTTGTCTGTTACTTGCCGTCGCCGTCGCCGCTCTGCACGCGCAAACCCCAGTTCAGTCGCCGGTTCAATCGCCCGCCGCTGGCGCCGCTCAGCCGCCTTCCGTTCCCATCAGCGAAGAGCCTCACCATCACCTGACCCTGCAGAATTCCTACGTGCGCGTCTACCGCGTGGCCATCATCTCCCCCGATTCCACCCTCATGCATCGTCATGACACTCCCTACGTGTACATGTCCATCGGGGACGCCGATTTCACCAACTCCGTGGAAGGCAAGCCGGACGCGGAAGTAAGAATGGAAAATGGCCAGCTCGGATATTCCAAGGGCGGCTTCTCACACATCATTCGCACCGCCAACGACAAACCGTTTTACAACATCACCGTCGAGTTGCTGCACCCCCAGAACAATCTCCGCAGCGATTGCGCCAAAGTTTTGCAAGGCCCGCTGGTGGGTTGTTCTGCTCCTCAGGCCGCGGTAGCTGGCGCCGCCAATAAAATTGCTTCTGAATCTAACTCCCCGGCCGCCGGTGTAGCTCCCGGCCCCGGCTCCAACACCGCGCTCGCGCAATCCACCCCGGACGACGCCAAAGCCGCCGCCGCGGCTCCTCCCGCATTCACCCCCATCCTCGAAAGCGACGAGACCGCGCTAAAGCTGGCTACTTTCCCCGCCAATGCCAGAACTTCTCTTCAGGCCGGCCCAGCCGGCACCTTACTGGTGATCGAGCCCCTCTCTCAATTCAAGCTCGACTTCTCCGATGGCTCCTCGCAACTGGTCAGCGGCGGCGATCCCGTCTGGCTGAAAACCGGCTCTACCGCCACCGCTACCAACTCTTCCGACCAGACCGCCTCCTCACTCTTGCTGTTCACGTTCAAAAACTCACCGCCTCCCGCCGCAAATTAAAATCAGTCAGGATTGTTCGGCCATGAGTTTCCGTCTCGCGTCGTGCTCAGTACACTGGCTCTGTGTGCGGGGGTCATATTCGTCGACCAAGCCACGCTTTCCCGCCAGTCCAATTCTCACCGCTTCGTCCCCGCCACCTTCATCATCAACGTCTCCGGCGCTCCATTCACACTGATGTACTCCGCCGCTTCAATCTTTCCCGGCGCCACCAGTTTCGCCGTGCTCCGCAAATTCATCTTCATCGCGCCCATTGAAAACTCCGAACGAAACACCAGAACATCATTTTCAAATTGCCCCGTCTGCACCACGCATCCCGGAAACGAATTCCCGAACAGATAGCCTTTGTACTCCTTCGCGCGCGGATCCCAGGTCATCACGATTAATCCTTCGAAGTCTCCGACCGGGCCTTGCGAATGAAAGTGTTGCACCAGCGAATTCCCACCCGGCCCCAGCGTGCTCGTGTACACCCCGGTATTCGTTCCGCCGTTGGGAATTTCCTCGGACTTCTCATATTTCTCTGTGTAGTCCCATTCCCCAATATAAAAGTTCAGGCGTTGCATCTCCGCGGAAGGATGCGGCGCTTGCGCATCGCCAGCCGCCTTTGCGTCTTTTTCCTTGGCCTCTTGAGCCCCCGCATTCGCCCACCCAACCGCAATTCCGAGCAGTATCACTGCGCTGAACAACACCACCGCCCTGCCCACCGCCGCCTTACGTTGAATACTCCCGCCAACCATTCGTAAATAAGTCTGTCGCATATTTCCGTCACCTCCTCAGCTTTCAAACGCGTTTCGTAATTGTTGCTGCCACCGCTCGCCAAACTCCTGCACTTGTTGTTCCGCAATCCCAAAAGCCAAAAGCCACGCTTGCACTTCCAGGTTCGGCGCCGTGCCCTCAATCGTGATCCACAACAACGCATCGTTCAGTTCCCTGACCGTCACGCAGAATCCCCGCCCGGCGCGACAATATTACATCCACTGCCGGCCTGTCCCGCCCCTTGCCCATCCCGCCAAACCTGTCCTACACCTCACTCCCCTCCCGCCCCGCAAAGTGCGATAATTCCCCTGCCGCACGTCACGATCACAGGAGCCCCACATGGCCACCGTACTGGCAACCCCCCGAGCCGCCAAGGGCGGCAGCTTCCTTCTGGAATCCGCGCAGCCCGCGGACGTCTTTACTCCCGCCGACCTCAACGACGATCAAAAACTGATCGGTCAATCCGCCGAGGAATTCGTTTTAAAGGAAGTTTTTCCCCACATTAAAAATCTGGAAGCCAAAAAGCCTGGCCTCCTCCCTGAACTGGTAAAAAAAGCCGGCGAACTCGGCCTTCTCAGCGCAGGAATTCCCGAAGCCTACGGCGGTGCCGGTCTCGACAAAGTCGCCACCACTGTGCTCACCGAAAAGCTTTCTATCTACGGCGGCTTCGCCGTAACTCACGGAGCCCACGCTGGCATCGGCACCTTGCCGATCGTCTACTTCGGCACCGAAGAGCAAAAAAAGAAATACCTGCCCAAGCTCGCCACCGGCGAATGGATTGGCGCCTACTGCTTGTCCGAACCGCAGGCCGGCTCCGACGCGCAAAATTCCTTGACCCGCGCCGAACTCACTCCCGACGGCGCTCATTACCTTCTCAATGGCCAGAAAATGTGGATCACCAACGGCGGGTTCGCCGATATCTACATTGTCTTCGCTAAAATCGGCGGCGAAAAATTCAGCGCCTTTATCGTCGAGCGTACTTTCCCCGGCTTCAAACCCGGCAACGAAGAACACAAAATGGGCATCCACGGCAGTTCCACCACGCCCATATTTTTGGAAAATTGCAAAGTGCCCAAAGAAAATCTGCTCCACGAAATCGGCCGCGGCCACATCGTGGCGTTCAACATTCTCAATGCCGGGCGCTTCACTCTTGGCGCCTCCGCCGTGGGCGGATCGAAATACGTTCTCTCTACCGCCGCCAAATACGCCAGGGAACGCAAAGCCTTTGGCAAATCCATCGGCGAATTTGGCCTCATGCGCGAAAAACTCGCCGAGATGGCCATTCAACTTTTTGCTGTCGAGTCCATGATCTATCGCTCCGCAGGCAATATGGAAACCGCCATGGCCGCCGCTTCCGCCCACGGCTCCGAGCCCAGTCACACTGGAAAAGTTCAGACCGAAAAAGCCCAGACCGAACAGATCCAGACCACCATGAAAGTTCTGGAAGAGTACGCCGTGGAAAGTTCCATCGCCAAAGTCTACGGCAGCGAAATGCTCGACTATGTCGTGGACGAAGCCGTGCAGATTTTCGGCGGCTATGGTTTTCATGAAGACTATCCGGTGTGCCGCGCCTATCGCGATTCACGCATCAATCGCATCTTCGAAGGCACCAACGAAATCAATCGCATGCTCATCGTGCAGATGCTGATGAAGCGCGCCATGGGCGGCCAACTCGCGCTCATCCCTGCGGCCCTCAAGCTCGCCGACGAAATTCTTGCTGGACCTTCCTTCGAGGAACCCGGCGAAGGCCCTGTGGCCGCTGAAAGCGTTGTCGTTGCCAACGCCAAGAAAATCTTCTTGCAATGTGCCGGCGCCGCCGTTCAGAAATTCCGCGAAAAACTCGCTGACGAACAGGAGCTCGTCGCCGCGCTTTCCAATATCGTCATGGAAATCTACGCCATGGAGTCCAGCCTGCTCCGCGCCCAGAAAGCCGCCTCCGCCAAAGGCCAGGCTTCCACGCAAGCCATGATCGACGCCGCTCGCGTCTTCATCAACGACGCCGCCGACCGCCTCGAGCATGAAGCCAAACGCGCCATCGCTGCCATTCACGATGGCGACATGCTCACCACTCAGATGTCCATTCTCAAGCGCTTCGCAAAACGCGCGCCCGTGGACACCATCGCCCTGCGCCGCAACGTCGCCGCCGCAGTCCAGTCGCAGGATCGTTATCCCTTCGAAGGAAAATAGAGCTGAATTGCAGTGCTAGTGGAAGTTGCACTTCTGATCGAGTTGGTCGGCGAAGTTAAAGTCAAACTGCTGCTGTTAGTTGTATGCCCGCCGCTGAAATAGTTCGCTCTGCGCCAACCTATTTCTTCGGCACCACGGAGACCCCCACGTGCGCATCCGCATACGTTCCGGTCATCTCCACCGGCACGTCCGCCCCTGCATGTTTCCGCTTGAATAGCGGATCAACCGGTTTCAGCAATACCGATTTCACGCCGGTGGTATCGTCCGAAATCGATGCTTCCGTTTTCAACGTGCCGTGAAAGTCGATTTTCGTATTTTCCAGGTTATAGGTCCCGTTCATTTTCACCACCACACCGGGTACCTTAAACGTACCGTCGTTAAACTTCGCCACTCCGCCACTCAATGACACGCTTCCTTGCATCTCCGCCGTCACATCCGGCGTAGGCGCATCCTTCTTCGCGCCGCTCGCCCGCTTGCTCAACGTATTCAGATTTGTTTGCTGGTCGGGGTTTTCCCATTGCGCATTTTCAATCGCGAATTCGCCTTGTAACGCCACACCTTTCACGAAGGGCTGGCGGTCCGAAGGCCACACCACGTGCGCCCGAAGAGTGGCCGTCCCCGACATGGGCGGCTTGCCTTCCTTCACGAAAAGCCGCAGCACGTCGTCGATGTGCCCTTGCCGCACTCTGAGATCCAACGTGGTCGTTTTCCCCGGCTTCCCCGCCGTGGCCTCCACCGTTCCTTCCGCGTGCACCGCCGTTCGCAGAAACGTTGCATCCACCGTGCGCAGCGCCGTATCTCCCGTTGTGCCATCTACTAGCGCATCGAATTTTGTTTTCAACGCCACGGAGTGTTTGCTGTGCGTCACTTCAAAGTCCGGAATATCCGCGGCGCCGTGCGCTTCGATTTGTCCCAGCACTCCCTGGAATTCGCCTTTACTCGCAAGTGTCCCCGAAATACCGTGAAACACGCTCAAGTCCGCCTGCTCAAACGTATATTTCCCCGACACCGGCATATTCTTGAGGTCTTGCGGCTTCCATGGCCCCAGCTTCCCGCGCGCAACAATTTCTCCCGGAGGCTGCGCATTGCGCATCGCCAGGTCGTAAGACCATGGCGTCTTGGCGCTGATCGATCGCAAGCTCAGCCGGTGAATCTCAAACTTGAGCGGTCCGTCGTCTTTTGTAGCGATCTCCAGGATCGCGTCACGCGTGGAAACCTCGCCCAGCTTCACCTTGGAGTTGGCGGAATTGGCCGAGTTCGTGGTCTGGCTCGCGCTCTCTCCGTCCGGGTTTTCCGCCGGCACCGAAACATGCAAGCCTTCCAGAATGACCCGCGAAATATACCCGGGCCGCAAAAACAGGTCGTGATAATTGGCCGCTATCGTTAATTTTTGAATGGTTACCAGCGGAGTCCCGGAAGTATCCGCCCCGCGCGTCAGCGTCACATTTTCCATCACACAGCCCGGATGCGGAAAATATGTCCGCCGAAAATGCTGCACCGTAATTTTGCCCGGCCAGTCTTCCTGAATCGACTGAAGCACTTCCTTCGAGGAAAAGGGCCAGTTCAACGCGAGTACGATCGCGCCTACACAGAGCAGTCCCGCCACAACCAACCCGGCCGGCAACGCCCAGCGCCGCGGGCCACTCACCTTGGTCCGCATTTCTTCTTCTTGCACTGCCACCGTCATCTGCCCACCAATCTACGAACCCATCTCAAATGTATTAGTCACGCAGTATGACATGCTCAGTTCTAGGGTCATCTAAATGAATGCGTGTAGAAAAATGAGGAACTACAAGTAGGCAAAATTTTAAATGCTTCGAATCGGCGAATCGGCACTTATTGCTTCGGCCGCGCCGAATACTTCTCAAACAAGCGCTTATGCCGGTTATCCAATGACGTGAGCTGCCCGCGAATAAACAGGTACCGCACCTCGCTGGTTAACTCCAGCGGGTCGCCATTCGTCACTACCAGATTGGCAATCTTTCCGTTCTCCAGCGTCCCCACTTGCTCGGCCAGCCCAAAAATCTGCGCTGGATACAGCGTCACCGCCTTCAGCGCCTCGTCATACGGCAGCCCGTACGCCACCGCGTTCGCCGCATTCTGTCCCAGCCGCCGCGCAAACGAATTGTCAAAGCTCCCGAACGCAAATTTCACGCCCGCTTTCGATAACTCTGCCGGCTGCGTCAGCATCCGGTCGTACGCGTCATCCTCATCCAGCGGTTCCGTCAGTACCGGCCGGAGCACCACCGGAATATTCTTCGACCGCAGCAAATCCTTTACCTTATAAGCTTCTTCCCCGCCCGCCAGAATCATTTTCAATTTTTGCTTGTCGCAAAATTCCACCGCGTTGCGAATTTCTCGCGCCCGGTCCGCAAACACCAGCACCGGCAATTGTCCGCGCACCACCGGCGCCAGCGCTTCCAGCTTCAAGTCCCGCGCGTAGTCCGCCGGCCCGCCATGCCCCATCGCCTGCGCATAATGCCGCGCGCGTTCCATCCAGTCGGTCAGTTCGTTGACCTGCTTGTCGTATTCCTGTTTCGCCTCGCTGTACGGTTTTTCTTTTCGCGTAAACGTGGCGAAATCAAACGTCTTGGTCGAAATCTCCGGCCAGTTGATCACCATGGCCACGCTTCTCTTGAGCTGCATGTCCTCCATGGTCCAGCCCGCCAGGTGAATCGCCGACGCTTGCCCCCCGATCACTCCTGTCGACCCGAACGAATCCATCCCGCCACTCGCAGGCACCGCCAGCACTTCCGTAATTCCCGCCGCTCGCGTCACCGGAATATGCTCGCTCGATGGCGAAATCGCCGTGGCCGCCACCACGTCCGGGTTGTAGTTTCCCGTTTCCGTCGAATCCACCGTGGCGCTCACCGCTCCAATTTCGCGCAACCCCATTTGCGTGATCGGATCGAACAGACCCGGATAAATCTGCAGCCCGGTGGCATCGATCACCTGCGCATCTTGCGGCACGTCCACCTGCGCGCCCACGGCCGCAATTTTCCCGTCGCGAATAATCACCGTGCCATTCTCGATCGGCGCGCTCGCCACCGTAAAAATCTTCGCGTGTACCAGCGCGTAAGCCTTCGGAGCCTGCGCCAGTGGCCCGCCTGGAAGTGTCGCGCCTTGAGGTGCCGCACCCTGCGCCGCCACAAAAATCGGCCCCGCCAGCGCCGCCGCTACCGCCAACCCGCTCCGTGCCAATCCGCCGGCGCGCTTCACAGCGCACCTCCCCGTCCTGCCCCATCCTCAGTAACCACCGACTGCGGTGGCTTGGGCTTCTCTTCCGGCTTTTTGTCCGTTGGCTTCTTTTCCTCTGTTTTTTTCTCGTCCGCTTTCTTTTCGTCCGGCTTTTTCTCTTCCGCTTTCTTCTCCTTCTCGATCAGCGCTTTCTTTTCTTTCTCCCGCTCCGGGCGTTCCGCAATATCCCGTGTCCGGTCGAAATAAACGCGCCCGTCGATCAGCGTCTTCTGCACCACCGCGTACGCGCTCAGCGGGTCGTGGTTATAAATCACCAGGTCTGCATCTTTCCCCACATCGATCGAGCCCACCCGATGATCGATTCCCAGTTGTATCGCCGGATTGATGGTCACCATCTTCAGTGCTTCATCACGCGTCATCCCGCCATACTTGATGCTCTTCGCCGCTTCCTGATTCAGGTGCGTCGCTTCTTCCGCATCGTCCGAATTGATCGACACCACCACGCCGCGCTGCGTCATGATCGCCGCGTTGTACGGAATCGCGTCATACGCCTCCACCTTGTAAGCCCACCAGTCTGAAAACGTCGAGGCGCCCGTGCCCGCCGCCGCAATCTCATCCGCCACTTTGTATCCTTCCAGCACATGCTGCAGTGTTCGCACCTTAAACCCGAACTCCTTCGCCACCCGCAGCAGCATCAATATCTCGTCTTCGCGGTAACAGTGCGCGTGTACGTACCGCTTCCCCTCCAGCACTTCCACCAGCGGCTCCAGCTTCAAATCCCGCCGCGGTGGGATCAGATTCTTCTCGCCCGCCGAAACTTTCTTGTTGTACTCGTCCCACTTGCTTTTGTAATCCCGAGCTTCGCCGAACGCTCCGCGAATCGTTTCTTCCACGCCCATGCGCGTCGCCGGATATCGCTTCTCCGGCCCGCGCGAAAAATTCGACCGCTTCGGATTTTCCCCCAGCGCAAACTTAATTCCCGGCACCGCGCCCTCAAACGGCAACTTCGCTGCCGGCGCTCCCCACCGCAGCTTGATCACAATCGTTTGGCCTCCGATGGAGTTTGCCGACCCGTGCAGAATATTCGCAACGGTCACGCCTCCCGCCAGGTCCCGGTAAATCGAAATATCATCGGGGTTCAGCACATCCGCCGTGTTCGCCATCGACGATACCGAAACGCTGCCTTCATTCACCGCTCCGTCGATCGCAATGTGCGAGTGGCAGTCGATAATCCCCGGCATCACAAATTGCCCGCCCGCATCCATCACCTGCGCACCTTTCGGCGCATTGATCGACCCTCCCACCTCCGCAATCTTCCCGTCTCGGATCAGAATCGACCCGTGTTCAATCGTTCCGTGCGAAATCGTCAGAATCGTCGCATTTTGGATCAGCAAAATTGCCGGCGCTGTCGCATCCCCGGCAGCATCCGCAGTCTCACCCGCCAACGAATTTGCCGTCATCGCCGGCACAGTCGCCACCAGCACGAGCACCGCGCCGCAAATCGCGCCCACTGCTTTACGCCGGTTCATCGTGCACCTTCCACGACGCCATCCGCGTTCGCACCACGCAAAACATTCGCCTTCGGTTTTGTCCCCGTAAAGTCCGTTGAAAATCCCGTCAGGCTCAAAGTCCCTTTCAGCGCAGTGGCGTCAAACGTCCCCGAAAAAGTGACATCCGTGGCGCTCCCCTCCACCGGTATATTGATCGTGAAACTGAATTTATCCACGCTCGCGTAGCCGCTCAGGATCGTCGCTGTCCCGCGCTTTCCCGTCACCGTCCCCGAGATCGTCCCATCTTTATCCATGGTCAGATCCGCGGTCGGTTCTTCCACCCCTTCCGGCGTGGTAAAAGTCAATTTCCACTTGCCGCTGATGTCCCCCTTCGGCGGCTCTTTCGGTTTTTCCGGCTCGTGCGTCTCGAATTTCTCGCCGTCCACAAACACGAACTTGATCTTCGTTTTCTCCTCAAACAGGTCGCCGTCTGTCACCACCAGGTTCGCGATTTTCCCCACCTCAATCGATCCCAGCCGGTCCGACACGCCGAAAATCTCCGCCGCCGACAACGTCAGCGCCCGCACCGCCGCATCCGCAGGCAAACCCGCGTCGATCGATTTCTTCACCGCCTTCAAAACATCTTTGGGCGTCGCCAATCCTCCGTCATAAAACGCAAATTTCACATTGGCCTTTGCCAGCGCCCCCGGAGCCGACGGCGCCCGGTCGCGAAACTGTAGCGTCCGCAAAGTCGGCCGGTCCTCCGGGTCCGCGTCTTTCTCCGCTTCCGGCCATTTCGCATTCACCAGCACCGGCAGTTTCTTCGCGCCAATCTCGCCCGCTGTTTCGTAGCCCATCTGCCCGCCATAAATCACGCTCGGTACCTTCCACCGATCCGCCAGCTCCAGCGACCTTCGAATCTCCACGCTGTTGTTGGCCGGAATCAGCACCACTTCATGCCCGGCCAGCGCTTCGCTCAGCGTTGTCTCCGTCCGGTCAATATGCGGGCGCGCCACGCGCACATTTTTTTCATACGCACCCTCGGCGTGCGTACTCCAGTCCGTATCCATCCACACTTGCCGCACGTACGCCAGCACGCCCATCAAGGAATCCGGAAACCCGCTGCCAAATCCTCCCGCCGGCTTCAAATTCAGCGGAATCGCCGCGCCGTCGCGCACCACGAAATCACCCGCTCGCTCTCCCGCCAGATCCAGCACCGATGCCTGCCCCGGAAAAAATCCTCCCTTCGGCGCGGCGATCACCGTGGTGAACCCGCCGTTGCGCCACGTCTCGATGCGTTTGTCGCCCAGGTTCAATTCGTCCGCGCCTTTTCTCCACGGCGTCGTTCCCGGCCGGTCTTCCGGACCTTTCGCCGGCGCATCCGGCTTGTGCTGCGCCGCATCCCCCGCGGGAGCCAGCCCGATGTCCGTAAACGCATCGATCAGTCCGGGGTAAACCGTCAACCATTTTCCATCGATGATCCACGCCTCGTCCGGGATTTTTATGTCGCGCCCCACCGCCGCAATAATTCCCCGCGAAACAAGGATCGTCCCATTCTCCGTAGGCGCGCCCGACACCGGCACAATCCTCGCCCCGCGAATCGCAAAGTACGGTGGCTCGCCTCCCTGCGCATGAACCCCCGGCGCCGCCAACACGCACCCAAATACCGCCGCAACCACCACCCAACCCCACACTCGCCACCCATTCATGCGCATAACGCTCCTCGCCCTGAGCACCCGTCAAAATCACCACAAAAATTGCACGCCGCCGCCAACTTAACCAAACGCACGAGGCTAACGGCAACTCCGTGCAGAGTCAAGAAACCCAACGAACCTTGGTTTGAAGCCGCGCGACGAGCGCTAAGTCCGGTCGCCACGCAAAAACGCGGGACCTCAAAAGTTCCCTCCAAAAACTCCTTGACAATCTATACTGTGCGCCATACAGTGTACGTCATACACTATATGCCACCCGCTACTAACCACGACCTCTTCGAAAACTTGCGGCTCGAACTCCGCCGCGGCTCCCTGATCCTCGCCGTCCTCGCCGCTCTCCGCAAAGAGCAGTACGGCTACACCCTGCGCAAAACTCTGGCCGATCAGGGCATGGCCATCGACGAAGGCACCTTATACCCGCTGGTCCGCCGCCTCGAAACTCAGGGCCTCCTCGTCAGCGAGTGGCGCGAAGAAGATAAGCGCAACAAACGCTTTTACCGCCTTTCCTCCGAGGGCAAGGTCATCCTCAAACAATTGCTCGCGGAGTGGCACAGCATTAACTCTTCTCTGAACGGCATCCTTTAAGGGGTAACGCCATGGAACTGCTCGATCGCTACTTGAAAGCTGTTGCAAAAGGCCTCCCTGACGCTCAACGCGAAGACATCCTCCGCGAACTTTCCGAAGACATTCGTTCGGAGATGGAGGATAAGCAAACCGAACTCGGCCGTTCCCTGACTCCCGCGGAGCAGGAAGCCATTCTCAGGCAACACGGCAATCCGTTGCTCTTGGCCGCGCGCTTTCGCCAGGACCATCGCTCCGTTTCCTTCGGCCGGCAACTCGTCGGCCCGGTGTTGTTTCCGTTCTACATCAAGGTGCTGTCCTTCAACCTGGGCCTCACTTCTGCCATCATCGCCATAATTTTCACCGCTTTGGCCGTCAGTGGTCAGCAGCTCAGTTTTTCACGACTGGTATCCACCGTCCTTCTTCAGCTCTTCATCCAGTTGGCCATCGTCACTTTCATCTTTTCCATGGTGCAAAGGAATCTCACCAGATTCCCCGACCGCTGGAATCTCGGCGGCCTGTCTCTTGATTTGAAAATCGAGGAAAACATTCACGTGAAGCTCCCCAAAGAAGACCGCGACGTCCCCCGCTTTGAATCCATTTCCATGATCGTCGCCTTGGCCGTCTCCTTCATCTGGCTTCGGGAAGTGCAGCACCATCCCTTCCTGATTTTTGGCCCCGCGGCCCTGTTCCTGAAGCTCGCACCCATCTGGTCCCAGCTATATCGCCTCATCGTGCTCCTCGCCTCGCTTGGAATCGTCCAGGCCGCCGTCAATCTCGTTCGCCCCCAATGGACACGCTTTCGCTCCGTCGCGCACGTGGTTCTCCAACTTGGCAGTCTCGTCCTCGTGTACCTCCTTCTGCGGGCCGGCGCTTGGGTCGCTCTTTCCGACAATGTCTCCGCCAGTGACGCCGCCGGATTCAGCCGTGCCGTGGAGTTTGTCAATCGCGGCATGTTCTACGGCTTATTGATCGCTGCGTTCATCACGCTCGTGCAGATCGTCCTAAAGGTTTCCCACCTTCTCCGCAGCCCGCGCAACCCAGCTTCCCTGCCCGGCGTCAACGTAATCTGTTGACACCGGACTCTACCTGTTCCTGCCGCAAGCCTGTTGGTGTTGGAGATTTCCAGTTTGAAAGCGCAACCGTTGGCCCGTGGCACACTCATCAGCCCGACAACCATCAGTCCGACGACCATCAGCACGAAGTTCATCAGCTTGACGATCCTCAGCACCACTAACCGCAATTACGCGCGCGAGTCCTGCCCGCACTTCCGGTATGATTTGAGGCTGTGAATATTGTCCTCAATGAAGTGGAAGCCCGGGTACTCGGCGCGCTGCTGGAAAAGGAAATCACCACTCCGGATTATTATCCGCTCTCGCTCAATGCCCTGATCAACGCCTGCAACCAGAAATCTAATCGCGACCCGGTCATGAATCTCGACGAAGACTCCGTTCGCCGCGCCTTGCGAACTCTCCACGACAATTCTCTGGCTCGCTCGGTCAGCGGCGCCGATAGTCGCGTCACCAAGTACGAACACCGCCTCCAGGAGGCCTTCAATTTCGATCGCCGCGAAGCCGCCGTGTTCTGCGAGTTGCTGCTTCGCGGCCCGCAAACACCCGGCGAATTGCGCACCCGCGCCGAGCGCATGCATCCCTTCGATGATTTAAGCGAAGCGCAGTCCGCTCTGCAGCGCCTGATGCACCGCGACCCGCCACTCGTCAAAGTCCTCCCCAGGCAGCCCGGCACCAAGGAATCCCGCTACATCCATCTACTGTCCGCCGAGGCCACACCCGTCACCTCCACGCCCACGCGTGAACTATCTGTTCCACCGGACCGCGAAAAAATCACGTTGGAAAAATCGGAACGCGAAAAATTGGAATCCGCAAAACTAGACGAAGTCTCTCGCCTGTCCTCAGAGGTAGCCCAACTTCGCAGCGAAATCGCCGACCTCAAACAGCAATTCGCCGCTTTCCGAAAACAATTCGAGTAGACTCACTCTACTGCGCTGGCGACTCACAGCGCGGTGCTCTAGTCTTCTAAGTATTGAGGGATTAGTTCGATAGAATTGCGGTCTACAACCGTACGCATTCCCGATTTACTGGCGATTACCCAACTCACTTTCCCCGCCTCAGCCTTCGAATCTGTTCCGCGTGATGTTTCCCGTGTACCAGGTGAAGCTTTCTCCACTGCATCACCGTCAGCGGCCCCAGGATCGGATGGTCCAGTATCTTGACATCGCTACCCACGGCCGCTTCACATCTGCCGATCACTTCATCCATCTTCTGAATAGCCGGGATGATTCCCGCGCGCACCTGTTCGCCCGGCACTCCGCGCGGCCGTGACACCGATGGCGCTTCCGCACCATCTGGCATGTAGCCGCACCCCACCACCACGAATGTCCGCAACCGCTGTGGCCAGGTCGACGAAGTAGCCAGTGACTTCCCCGCGGCAGCCACGCGCTCGAAACCCTTCGTCGTTGCCGTGTACGTCAGGTACAGATGTTCCAGCAACTCCGCCGCGCCCCATTTCCCCGGCGCAGGCGTACCCGTCTTCTCACTCGCCGAGTCAGCCAGGCTTTCGCCGATCACTTGCTGCAATTTTTCAAGTCGAGCGTCCATCGACCGTTATCTCACATTACGCCGAATCGCTGTATCTTCTGCACCAAAGACCAAAAAGTAGTAGCCCTGCGAACTTCATTTCAAATTAAAACCCCCGCGCAGCTTCCGCGGCCGTCGCATAGCAATTCACAATCTTGTTCAGGCTGGTGATCTCCAGCGTTTCGCGCACCATGCCTTGCGCTCCAGCTATATGCAGGGCCCCGCCCGCCCTCTTCAGCTTGGCATGGCACATCATTAAAATGCCGATACCCGAGCTGTCCAGAAACGTCACCTGCGTCAAATCAAAGATCACCCGCTTATGATTTTCCTTGAGCAATTCCGCCAGCCCCCATTCAATGGTCTGGCTGTCGCTGCCCATGGCAATGCGGCCCGTCATCTCCAGAACGGCGATGCCCGGCTCAATGCTCTTCCGCTGCACGCTCAGAATCACAACAGTTCACCCCTCATCGCCACCTCTTGCACCGTTTACTTGCCGCCCCGAAGCGTACTCTGAGGCTACTATCATCCGCGCAAGGCCAGACTTACAAAGATAGAGAAATTCGCAAAGTTATTTCAAAAATCGGAACGACTTTACAATTTCCGTTAATTCCTTTCGAACGTGCCGCTCGTCCTCGTGAGTAAATTCTTTGATCGTGCCAGGATCGAAGTTCGCAAATTCACTCGCTGTCACATTCGTGCTCAGGTCATAACACTTGTTCTCGTGAAACGCGCGGTAATGGTCTGTCTTCAAATAATGACCCAAGGCACCGCCAGTACCCGTTGTATGTAAAAAAACGATTCCGTTTATAGTGACCTTCCCAACAATTTCAACCACCGGACCAAATGTCTGCGCTGTTAAACAGGCAGCCTCAGTAGCCGCCCCGGCCACTTCCAGTTCCTCGACAGACGCGGCACCGAAATTAGTCCCGGCATACTTGTTCGCCGGGTATACCACGCATGCTATGAAGGTCATACACACGGGTATGTAACTGCCCCCCGCGTCTTCCGCGTCGCCACCCGAATATAGCGCGTACGATCCCGGATACGTGAATTGCGAAACGCCATCCGCGCTTCGGAAAGTTTTGTGAGGAATCCTCTGTTGCGAGCTTCCATGACTCTGCAAAACAGGCATCGCCGCAACCAACAAAACCATCCATCCAGTCGCGAATAGACGCATGATTACGCCTGATAACATTTCATGTTTTATAGCGTCCCCCGAAGAATCAATCCACTATTCCGGTCACCGTTCACCGAACTTAGGAAGTGTGTTTCACAGGTCGATTCGCGTTCTTAATCATCTTACGTTGCTCCTTGTCGTACTTCTTCGCCGCTTTTCGCTCCTTCTTGTCCGATGCTCGTTGCGCCTTTGCTTGCGCCTTTTCTTGTTTCTTCTGATACTGATACAGCGCTTTCTGCTTTTTCTGATCTACTTTTTCCGTCTGCCCGCCACTTTTTGAGGCGCCCGCCTCCTGCGCTTCAATCGGCATCGACCATGCAGCCACCAACGCCACCACCAACATCAACACAGCCATTCGTTTCATTCGAAGTTTCCTTTTAACCAGAATGCATGCAATCGCGCGAGGAGGAATCTCAAATTGGAAATTTGAGATTTGAAAGTGAAAAAGACAAAGGCAAAGGCCGCAAGCCTCGGCGGACGCGAGGGCAGCGTCGAGTAGATGAGAAGCGACATCGGGGCTAGGTGCCGAAGACGACGCGCGTGCCTGTGGAAGGCATGATGAGCTTTTCGGGCATCTCGCGCTGGATTGCCATTATGGTGCGGAAGCCGGTGCAGTGCATGGGAATCAAGTAGTCCGGGTTGATCTCCTTCATCGCTTCCACGGTCTTGGCGATGAGTTCATCAGGATAGGGGGCCAGGTGCCACCCGCCGACAACGGCGTGCACCTTCTCGATCCCGGTGGACTTCTGGATCTGGCGGACCGAGTTGATGATGCCGGCGTGGCCGCACGATGAGATCACGACGAGTCCCCGGCCTTTCACGTTGTAAGCGGTGGCGTGCTCGCCCCAGAAGATGTCTTTCACCAAGTCGCCCGGCTTGGCTTCCATCTTGACTGTGCCGGGAGGGAAGTGGAAGGTGGCGTCGCATGCGGAGCCGGGCGCGCCAGCTTCCACGCGAGCTGCCGGGGGGGACATCTCGAAATCGGTGATTCGCGCGATGTGGCCTGAGGTGAAGGCGTGGCCGGCCACTACGGTGGGCTCCTCCGCGATCACGACCTTCAACCCTCGCGCTTCCAGCTCATCGCGCTTGAGCTCGCCGTAGTCGAGTTTATTGCCGTCGGGTTGCACCACCCAGCGATGGCAAAACGTATCGCGCCCTCCGGCGTAGAGAGTGAGCCCCGGTTTGGCTTGTCCCTGGATGGCCTGCGCCAAATCGGGCAGGCCACCGTAATGATCCTCATGCCCGTGGCTGATGATCAGGGCGTCGGCCGCGGCGGGATCTACTTTCAAGCCTTTGAAATTGTTTGTGAGCGTCCGAGGCGTGAGCCCGAAGTCCAGCAGGATCTGTTTTTCCTCTGCGCCTCGGAAGGACTCCAAGTGAAAGGCCAGCCCATGTTCCGACAACAACGAGAACTCTGAGCCGTAGGGATGGGGCAAAGTATTCCGAGTGATCGTGAGGTTGCCGATTTTCCCGCCCTTGGCGTAGACGTCGTAAATGTTGTCCACCAGGTTGGTGACAACCAGGCGGTCAGTGGTGGGGATTTCTTTAGGAGCATCGAGGAAACTTCCGACGCGGCCCGTGCCGCCCACTAGGAACGTTCCGCCTGCTACGGCTCCCAGCTTCAGGAATTCACGCCGGTGCATGATTGTCCCCCTTCATCTGACCAGAGAGGGCCTTCTTTCGCTTCGAAGACGGTAGACATTTTAGCCCCAAAGAACTTAGTTTAATTTCGAAAACGACGCCAGTTTATACCTACCTCACCAGTTCGTGACGCCGTGTAACCATTCGATAAGTAGCCCTCCGACATTCCCACCAGTTCCGGTAACCGTAGGCCGTTTTGCCCGCAACCCTTCCGTTCAACGCCCTACAGCCCTCTCCCCCCTCCCCTTCAGGGAAATCTGGATGGAAAGCGTTGCCCTTCCAAGGCACCTTCCTGTAACCGCTCTACGCGGCTCTCATCAAATTTGTGTGTCCAGTAGCCAGGTACGTAGCTCAGGAGATCACCGCCATGCACCTTTCGCATCGACCACCCGGCACCGATCCTTCCACTGGACTTCGCGAGTGACCTCCCGGCACATCTTTGCTCTTGGTCTCTTCCTCTTTTCCACCTTCAGTTTCGCAAAAGCCCAAAGCCCCGCGCAAAACTCCCCGGGGCCTTCACGCCCCATCCCTCCTCCTCTGTCCGGCCGCGATCCCCAGGCCACAGGAGTAGTCGTCACTCAGGGCACCACCAACACCGGCGGCGGCAACTCCGTCAACACCATCACCACTTCCGTCAACGTCACCGGCCCCTTCAACGGCAGCACACCCAACGGCGCTCTTGTCGCCGGCGTCATGCCCCTCACTCTTGAAAACGCCTTGAAGCTCGGCCTCCGTTCCAACCTCGGTGTCGTCAGCCAGTCGTCCGCCGTCCTTCAGGCCCAGGGCCAGCGCCTCGTCGCGCGCAGCGAACTCCTGCCCAACCTCAACACCGTCGTGAGTGAGTCCTTCGAGCGCGTCAATCTCCGAACCCAGGGCGTCGAAACCTCCGCGTTTCCCGAAGCCGTCACATTTAATTTCTACGATGCCCGTGCCGCTCGCCTGCAACAAACCGTCTTCGACCTCGTCAAAATTGAAAATCTTCACAGCGCCACGCAAAACGTCAAATCCAATTTTGCTCTGGCTCGCAACGCCCGCGACCTCGTCGTCCTTGCCGTCGGCGGCGCCTACATCCAGTTGATCGCCACCAAGGCCCGCATTTCCGCCGCGCAAGCTCAAGTCGCCACTTCCCAGGCTATCTTTCAACAGGCTTCCGACCGTTTCGCCATCGGCCTCGCCGCGCGCATCGATGTCACTCGCTCGCAGGTCCAGTTGCAGACCGAGCAGCAACGCCTGCGCTCTCTGCAAGCCGATCTCGCCACCCAGGATCTTCGCCTCGCGCGCATCATCGGCCTGCCGCTCGGCCAGCCGTTCGATGTCACCGAAGACTACCCGTTCTCACCCGTCTCCGACTTCACCGTCGACACCGCCATGCAAAGAGCGCTCAAGGAGCGCCCCGATTTGCACGCCGCCGATGCCGCCGTGAAAGCCGCTGAAGCCTCCGTCAAAGCCGCGCACGCCGAACGACTCCCCAGCCTCACCGTCGCTGCCGATTTCGGCGCTGCAGGCATCACTCCCACTCACGAATCCACCGGCGTCTATTCCGCGGTAGCCACTCTCATCATCCCGCTCTACGAAGGTGGCCGAATCCACGGCGACGTTGACCAGGCCAGCGCCGCTCTTCGTCAACGCAAAGCCGAGTTTGAAGATTTGCGCGGTCAGGTGGACGAGGACATCCGCCAGGCCTTCATCAACCTGGACTCCGCCGCCGATCAGGTCAACGTCGCCAAAAGCAACGTAGAGCTCGCGCGCGAAACGCTCACCCAGTCGCAGGACCGCTTCAGCGTGGGCGTAGCCGACACCGTCGAACTCGTGCAAGCCCAGCAGGCCGTGGTGCAGGCCGATGACGATTTCATCACCGCCGTCTTTGAACACAATTTGGCAAAAGTTTCGCTGGCCCGCGCCATCGGCGGCGCCGAACAAATCCTGCCGCAACTCCTGAGGAAATAAATGCCAGAAACTCCCCCCGGCCATCTTCTTCCCGAGCAAAACCCGCCCGACAACACTTTGGTGCTTCGCATTTTGTACGAAGAACAGACGCGTCTCCGCGCCGAGCTCGACGAGCTGCGCAAAAAACAGGAAGAGCAGCAGAAAAAATCCGATTCCAAAGAGGGCGGCGATCAGGACAAAGACAAAAAAGACGGAGACAAAAAAGAAGGCGACGAGAAAGACGGCGACAAAAAAGGCGACAAAGACAAAGACAAAGAAGAAAAAAAGCCGCCCCTGAAAGACCGCCTCCGTGAACGCAAGACCAAAGTCCTCGCCTGGACTCGCGAACATCCCGGCGCCACCGTGCTCATCGCCATCGGTTTTGCCGTTCTCCTCATCGCCATCGTGCTCCTCTGGCGCTACGTCGAAAGCTACGAAAACACCGACGACGCCTTCGTCGACGGCCACACCGACCCCATCAGCCCGCGCATCGGTGGCTTCGTCTCCGCGGTGTACGTGGAAAACACCTACCGCGTAAAAAAAGGTCAGCTACTCGCGCAACTCGACCCGCGCGACTACCAAGTTGCCAAAGAGCAGGCCTTCGCCAACGTCACCCAGGCCGAAGCCGGCTTCCGCGCGCAGTCGCCCAACGTGCCCATCACCACCACCAGTCAAACCACCACCGTCGTCAACGCGCAGCTCAGCGTAGCCAGTTCCGAAGCCAACGTCGCCGCCGCCAAAGAACGCTACCTATCTTCGCTCTCCGATCTTCGCCAGGCCGAAGCCAATGAAGCCAACGCCGCGCAGGAAGCCGAACGCTACCGCTTGCTCGTCGTCAAACAGGAAGTATCTCGCGAGCTTTACGATCAGCGCGCTACCGATGAGCGCGCCCAGGCCGCCCTGGTCGCCTCTCGACAGGAAACCGCGCACGCCGCGCAGCAGGCCGTAACTCAGGCCGAAGCCGCCCTCGACCAGGCCCGTCAACAAGCCGAAGAAGCCCGCCACAATCAGCCGCAGCAAATCGCCGTGCAGCGCGAAACGCTCGCCATGCGCAAAGCCAACGTCGACGCCGCCCACGCGCAAGCCGATCAGTCCGAGCTGAACCTCGAATACACCCGCATCTACGCGCCCGAAGACGGCGTTATCGGGGACAAGCAAGTCCAGCTCGGCACGCAGGTCGCGCCCGGCCAGGAATTATTCGCTCTCACCCAGACCAACGACGTGTGGGTCACCGCCAATTTCAAGGAAACTCAGATTCGCAGGATGCATCCCGGCCAGGGCGTAACCATTCACGTCGACGCCCTCTCGCAAAATTTCAATGGTTACATCGAAGCCCTTCCGGGGGCCAGCGGCGCCGTCTATAGCCTCCTGCCCCCGGAAAACGCCACCGGCAATTACGTCAAAGTAGTCCAGCGCCTGCCCATTCGCATTCGTTTCAACGCCAATCAACAAGGCCTCGAACGCCTCACCCCCGGTATGTCGGTAGAGCCCAAGGTCTGGCTCAAATGAACTTGCCTCTGCCGCATCTGACTCACTTGGAGTCAGTTCGACTGACTCGCCACATTTCCACGCGACTCTCAGGACCGTTCTAATGCCCGCCTCAGGCACCGGCAACTGGAAGCCCAGCTTCAGCCCCTGGCTCATCGCCGTCTCCGTCATGATCGCCACCTTCATGGAGGTCATGGACACCAGCATCGCCAGCGTGGCCGTTCCCTACATTGCCGGCAGCACCGCCTCCACCAACGACCAGGCCGAATGGGTCTTAACCGTTTATCTCGTCTCCAACGCCGTCTTTCTTACCGCCAGCAATTGGTTTGCCCAGCGTTTCGGACGCAAACGCTTCTTTATTTTCTCCATCATCGTATTCACCGTCGCAAGCTTCGCGTGCGGCATCGCCCCCACTCTTCCTTTTATTCTCATCGCCCGCGCGGTTCAGGGAGCCGGCGGCGGCGCCCTCCAGCCGCTCTCGCAAGCCATCCTCGTCGAAAGTTTCCCTCCCGAAAAACAAGGCCAGGCCCTTGGTCTCTTTGCCGTGGGCGTCGTTCTCGCTCCCGTCATCGGTCCCGCATTCGGCGGATATCTCACCGACGCCATTTCCTGGCGCTGGGCTTTTTACATCAACATTCCCATCGGCCTGCTCGCCATTCTCTTGCAAAGCAAATTTCTCGAAGACCCGCCGTACATCAAAAACGCCCACCCCGGAAAATTCGACGGCGTCGGCCTCGGCTTGCTCGCCTTGTGGATCTCCTGCTTCCAGTTCGTCCTCGACAAAGGTCAGGAAGACGATTGGTTCGGCAGCACTCCCATTCGCTGGGCGTTCGTCATCACCATCGTCGGCTTCTTTGTATTCCTCATCTGGGAATTCAAACACCCCAAGCCCCTCATCGATCTTCGCGCCCTCAGCAATCGCAATCTCGCCATCGGTTGCGCCCTGGTCATTGTCCTTGGCGGCGCCATCTACTCACTCACCACCATCCTGCCCATCTTCTATCAAACGCTGCTCCGCTATGACGCCACTTCCGCGGGCCTTTCCGTCAGTCCGCGCGGCCTCGGTTCCGTCGTTGCCGCCATCGGTGTCGGCGCCCTCATCGCCAAACTCGATCCGCGCAAGATTATCGCCGTAGGTTTCGCCGTGCTCTGTTTCTCCGCGCTATGGATGGGCTCCCTCACCCTCGATATTTCTCCCACCACGCTTTTCTGGCCCATCGTCATCAGCGGCCTGGGCATGAGCATGGTCTTCGTCCCGCTCGCTAACGTCGCTCTCGGCACCATCTCCAAAGAAGGAGTTGGCAACGCCAGCGCCATCTTTAATTTCCTCCGCAACATTGGCGGCAGCGTCGGCATCTCCGCCGCCAACACCATCGCGCAACGCCATCTCCAGTCCCATCGCAACGAATCCGTCCATTCCCTCTCCGGCGCCAGTTGGATCCTCCACCGCGAACTCGCCGCTCTCACCATGCGCATGCAAATCCACGCCGGTCCGCGCATCGCCTCCCTGCGCGCCTACTCCCTCATCCAGTCCGGCCTCAACGCCCAGTCTCAGCTCTGGGCCTATGTCGACGACTTCCGCTATCTCGCGCTCCTCTGCGCCATCTGCATCCCCTTCGCCTTCTTCCTCAAGCGCCCCGACCCTAGAGCCGCCAAAGGCCCCGGATAACTTTTCCCCCGCCGCAAATGAAACCTCTTCACTCCACTAAATTAAGCTTTGCCACGCCACCACCCATGACGTAACTTTCCCAATCGCAAATTCTGTGGCACCCTTTCCTCTCGGCCCCGCCGTCGCTTCTACTTCAAACATGCATCCTGCATGAGGTGATCGCACATGTCCCACGAATCAGAAAAAGACATACTGTCCCGCAGGGGTTTTCTCGGCGTCAGTTCCGCAGCCCTGGCCGCAGCAGGTGTCTTCTCTTTAAATCAAACCGGCCAGGATCCCACCCAAACTGCGCCGCAGCATGAAGCTGGTTACAAAGCCGGCGACCGCAGCACCAGCGACCCCGGCCCCACCAATCCCGCTCTCGACGCCGCCAACACTTCCTCCACCCTTCCTCCGCCCACCGATGCCGGCGGCGTGCAAACCTTCAAGTATCCTTTCTCTTTCTCCCACAAACGTATGCAGGAAGGCGGCTGGTCCCGCGAAGTCACCCAGCGCGAATTGGGCGTCTCCAAAACCATCGCCGGTGTCGACATGCGCCTCACCGCTGGCGGCGTCCGCGAACTGCACTGGCACACCGCCGCCGAGTGGGCCTTCATGCTGTACGGCACCGCGCGCATCACCTGCGTTGACGCCGACGGCAAAAGCTTCGTCACCGACGTAAAAGAAAACGAGCTGTGGTTCTTTCCTCCCGGTATTCCCCACTCCATCCAGGGCCTGGCCCCCGACGGTTGCGAATTTCTTCTCGTCTTCGACGACGGCAATTTCTCCGAATACGAAACCGTGCTGCTCACCGACTGGATGGCTCACACTCCTCCTGAAGTCGTCGCCAAAAATTTCGGCGTGCCGCAAAAGGCCCTCGCCAACATGCCCAAAAAAGAGCGCTTCATTTTCCAGGCCGAACTCCCCGGCTCTCTCGAAGACGATCGCCGCATCGCCGCAGGCAAACTCGGCCCTTCGCCCATCGATTTCGCCTTCCGCACCATGCAGCTGCCGCCCACCAAAACCAACAAGAGCGGCGATGTCCGCATCATCGACTCCAATAACTTTAAAATCTCCAACACCATCGCCGCCGCCATCGTCACCGTCAAGCCCGGCGGCCTTCGCGAGCTTCACTGGCACCCCAATGCCGACGAGTGGCAATACTATTTCGGCGGCAAAGGCCGCATGACCGTCTTCGCCACCGGCGGCCGCGCCCGCACCATGGACTTTGAAACCGGCGACGTCGGCTACATCCAGAAAACTCTTCCCCACTACATCGAAAACACCGGCAACACCGACCTAAAATTCCTCGAAATGTTCAAGAGCAGCTTCTACCAGGACCTCGCTCTCACCGAGTGGCTCACCCACACTCCCCCCGAGCTGGTCGCCGCCCATCTCCATCTCGACAAAGCCACCATGGACGCCCTCCCCCGCGAAAAACCCCTCCTCATGCCCGAAGGCTAGCTTTGTTACCCGAAGAATCAGAGTTAGCACTCGGTTAGCTCACAGGACCTTGCAATCGCGGCATTGTTCGAGCCACTCGAGACTGAATCTCGTTGGATTCGAATCAATGAAGCGCTGCACTGTCTGGTGCACATCGGGATGATAGAGGTGACCCAACCCGTGCAACGCGGAATGTTGGCTTGCCCAATTAGGTATCGTCAAAATCCGCGTTAGCGTCTCAAACAGCACATCGAGTAAGACGCGTGATTCGGAATCCAGTTTTAACGGGTCTCCCCGCCAAGTGCCCCGGACCATGGGTCGAGAACTATCCCAGAAGCCGTGCAGTATCAAGTCCCACCACATGTAGATTCCACTTTCAATTTCCGGGTCGGGTTCTCGTTCGAGTTGCGACACATAGTCAGAATACACGTGGTACATGGAACGAATGCAGCTCAAGCGAGATTCCAGCGGAACGGAGGAGACGAACAGAAACTCGTATAGCCGCAGGTTTGCACCCCACATGCCCCAGATACCTTGGTCGACCTGCGCCAAGCTGTATTTGCTGGCAATTTCACCAAACTCGGAGAACAGTTTCTTCAAATGATTGACCAACACTTCAGGAGAAGATGGAACAGACTCACAATATGTCTCACCTCGGAGGTCAGTAGAAAAATAATCATACCGCTCGCCGTCAGTTACAACTTCACGGGCAAAGAAAAAGGCCGCAAATTCCTCGAAGGATAATGACGACAAGTCAAGGTCTCTCAACTCGTCTTCTCGCCTGTCTTCTTCATTCATGCCATAGACTCTTACACAAGTGCCTGGTAAACGCCGTGCTCGGAAATGTCGATTTCAGGTTTCACGATCATCCTACCTATCAGGACTTGCAGGACTCAGCGTGGGATCGACTTACGAAGGTGCTCCGCTTGCTCTTTAAAAGTCTGCAACAAGAATTGCATGGTATGCGTGAATTCTTCGGGCGTTTGACCAGTTTGCTGGGTCGCAGTTAGCGCGCTGCGGACGATATACATCGGGCCGGAGTCGGGCTTGTCGCTGAAAGCCTGCTGATACTGATCGCGGTTCCAGTTCTGGTCCAGTCCCCGCTGTAATATCGCGGCGGCATCTTCATACTGAGAGGCCCGCAGTGCGCGGTTGTTAAAGATGTCGCTGGCCCATTTGGGTGCGCCGAAAGATTCGCCGTCAGCCCAGATGCCTGCGATTACTTCCACTTTGTTAGGTACAGCGTTTCCGATGACCGGCATGAGAGGACGTGTGACTGTCTGACCTGGCTCCACGGGAGAGTTACCTTGCACCAGCGCATCCCAGACTATCGTTGTTTTCCTTGCTCCTTGCGACGGATAGGATTGTTCGAAGACGCAGGCGGTTACCGTCTTGGCAGTGAGATTCGTGATAACGAAACTTGGTCCTTGTCCTTTTTCACCGCTGGCACGAATCTCAATTTTGAATTTAGGTTGTTCTGGGGAGGTCGATGTTCCCTGAGCTGTCGCTGAACAAAGCAGTCCCCCGCCGAGAACGAAAAAAGCCGCGACAAGCATCTTCATCGAAATCTCCAATACCCGGCCAATGTGCATGCTCCCAGAGTCATTCCTAACATCACACTACCTCTGTTAGTAACAGAGTTTGGGCACTTGGAGGCCCTCAGTTCTAACTGAAGGCGTTCGCCCACAATTGTAGTCTGCGAGCGGCCAAAGCTAGAAGATGCTGGTAACAATTTCGGCGACGCGCCGGCCAAAAAACAGTCCAGCCAACAACACACACGCGGAGATAACAACGCTGGCTTTGATGGGTAGCCCAATTACCGCAATACCGCCTACAAGAACGATTACTGTCGCTAGGACGCCCATGAGAATGTCCAGTTGTCGATCGAAGCTCATCATACTAAACCCACCAGGAAGTCTAACATGATGGTCGCGGCAGTCCGCGCTATCGGCCTAAGTCCTGATTAACGCGGAACCCGTACAAGTGAAATCGAACCAAATCTCAATGTCCTGTTACCCAGACTAATGGGGCAGGTGGTTGTGAATTCGCACAAGGGAAGGCGACAGTGTTATTAGCATCACGTGGGTTGTGTTCAGGGCAGTCCGGCGTGAGGCACTTGGACTTTCGTCATTAGAATAGAAGCTCGATGGTTCAAAGATGCTTCTGCCTCCTCAAAGGTAGGCGCCACACATGCGAAGAGTGTGCGGCCATCTTCGCCTCCTAGCATGCAAGCGAATACCCTCACGCCATCCGTCTTGCGCTCCTCCACGATGGTGCCGCCCTCAATTACACGGATCAGCCGGTTGTTGAAGACGTCGGCGACCCACACCGCACCTTCCGCGTCCAGACAGATTCCATCCGGCACCACTGCCGCTTGTTCAAGAATCTCGGGAACCTCGCTCGATCTTGGAGGTTCGCCGAAAGCCGCCCAGGTCCTGCGCTCGCTCAGTGAGTCGCCCGAGACGCTGAATGCGCTTAGACGGTTCATCATGGTTTCAGCCACGATGAGTGTGCGGCGGTCCGGCGTAAGCACCATGCCGTTGGGGAAGCCGAGTTGCTCAGACGCGACTCTGGCGGTTCCGTCCGGCATCACACAGATGAGGGCGGTGGTGCGGGCTGGTGCGCCACCCATTAGGTCGAACCCGAAGTTGCCCACCCATGCCCGGCCCTCATGATCAACCAGCATGTCGTTCAACTGCCACGGCACCGATGCGGACAAGTCCGCATGTTCCACCAGAGAGCCATCAGGTTCCCGCCGCAGAATCCTGCGGTCGAGCATGGACGTGATCAACATCCGCCCGTCTGGAAGGAATCCGAGTCCGCACGGGAGCCCGGATGTCCGAGCGAATGTTTCTTCGGTTCCGTTTACCGCCAAGGCCAGCACGCGGTGCGTATAGCGGTCCGACACGTACAGCCTTTCGCCACGCCATCGTGGGCACTCAGTAAACGACAAGCCGCTGACGAGTGTCGAGAACTCCGCCATAATCTCTCCATTGATCCGTCCGTGTAGCCCCAATACCGAGGCTAGCATCGACCCAACGACCTTTGAAGATCACCACCGCGACGAAGCCGGCGCCCCCGCCTTCTGAGCTCGTCCACGTAGTCGTGTAGCAATCTGATATACAGAATCAACACCGTCGATGTCATCAAAAGTCGGCGGGCGCGGCGGATTATGTCTACCCATCCTCCATTCGCCTGTTACAGGCCCTCCAAAACTGATACTGCCAATACCATCGCCTCGAACCCTCTTGTCAACGATAGTCATGTTGTCGAAGTAAGCGCTGGATGTCCTGCTGCCCTTAAGACCGTTTTCAACGATAAGCGCGCGACGATTGGTGAGCGCGTAACACGTCCGCTGCTTCTTCCAGTAGCTATAAACAAATCGGCCCCAAATCATATATTGGCCGATCAAAACGAATGCAGTACCCCAGATCGCGTCAAACCATTGAAACGTTTTGTCAGGTCGGTTAGTCCAGAACTTCCCCATGCCAGACGCGCCGACGAACACCAAAATTGCAAACCCTCCCCATAACAAAGTGAACGGGATCACTGTCCAGTCTTCTTTGTGAAAAATCACACCGGCATTCGGACGCCCCGCCCACTGCACCGTTTCGCCAGGCAACAGTTCGCCAGAGAACACATCGAATGGCACGTTAGTCGTCATGGTCATTTCAAATGTACTTGGTTCTCCGTCGGCCAGCACCTCTCGATGTTACAGCCAACGACGCTCTTGGCCTCCAGAAACCCTTCACTTATCCAATTGCGCGCCGCTAGTGGACATCTCCTGTCTTCTAAGCGAGCATGCAAGCCATGCGACCTCCGCCAGATCAGTCGGCCATCGATACGCCCCTGATTTTGTTCATTCTGACTCTCGTGGTCGCTTCCCTCATTTTCTTCGGGGTTAGATACGAGATGAAAGTTCGAGCGGAGGCTCGGGCCCAGACAAAACGAGAAATCGACTATCAGACGGCCCTGCGCTCCTTCAGTCAAATCCTCAAGCCCGGCATGGCCAGGAAGGAAGTCGAAGCTTATTTTCACGCCAGGAACATCGACTTCGTACGCACATGTTGCGTGAGCCCGACGGTCAGGAAACATTCGTTGGACGACTTGGTAAAAATTGGCAAGGAACCTGCCCCGTGGTTTTGCCGCGAAAATAATGCCTATCTGGCTTTTGAATTTATTGACCAGGGACAACACGGAAAGGTCTTGGATAGCAATGACGCGGACACATTAAAGGCTGTTAGCGTCTACCACAGATTAGATGGCTGTCCCTAAACGCTTCAATACTCGTCAGTGGTGGTTGACGGATAGTCCCCGGCGCCTTCGATGCCCCGCTGGAGCACTTCAAAAAAAATGGGGAGCCCGGAGGCTCCCCACTTTGACCTGACTGACAGAAGTGAAGCTAGAACGTGAGACGCAGCGAGAACTGACCAAACCTGCGCTCATCGTGGTTCCCACCGACGGCATTGTTGCCAAGACCGCCCTTCTCCTCGATGACCTGCACCGGGCCAGCACCTTGCGAGGTGTAGTTGTCGCCCGCGTTCACGTAGTAGTTGTGATGGTTGAAGACGTCAAAGCCTTCCGCGCGGAAAGTCAAACCAAAGCGCTCAGTGAGTTTGAAGGCCTTCTCCACGCCGGCGTCGAAGTTCCAGGCCCCCGGCCCGCGGAATGCGTTTCTTCCCGTCATGTTGGCTGGGAACGGTCCGAAGTCAGAAATGCCCAGAGTGGGGTTCAGCGGCCCAATCATAGCTGCCGCTGGAACGTTCAAGGCGTTGTACTGGTTCGGCCCGATCTGCACCGGCGTGCCATAGACGCTGTACTGCGTGATGGGCGTCGACGGAGTCAACCGCGGTATCGACGTGTAGTTCAAGAGGTCGGTTAGATCATAAACCGAGAACGGAACACCGGTGCGGACCGTGTAGATGCCCGAGATATTCCATCCACCCAACGTATTGGTAAGGAATCCATGTCCGCTCTTGAACCAGGGTGTCTGCCAGATGGGTGAGAGTACGAACCGGTGACGGATGTCATAGTCCGAGCTGCCATAGTCAAGTTGCGGATGGGTGGGGTCGGTGTAACCGAGCGAACCTTGTGAAAGGCTTCCCGAAAAAACGTCACTCAAGTCGTCCAACGAATGTGCGTACGTATAATTCGCGACGATGGTGACCCCGGTATGGTGGAGATTTTGAGTCTGGAACTTGATGTTGAGGGCGTCGTAGTTGCTCTCGCCATCGCTGCCGCGGCGGTTGATGTCGGAGTATTGAGAGTTCAAACGGGTGTAACAGGTTGGTACTCCGTTTGAAGGATTGGTGTAGGGGCACGTCTCGGTGCCATCGGGACTGCTTCCGGTAACCAAAGGATCGCCGAGGTACGCTTGGCCAGCACCCAACATGTTGGCGTTGGCGATGTCGTAGAGGTGGACGCCACGAGCGCCGCTGTAGGAGATCGCCACAATGGTGCTGGGCGCGAGCTGATGCTCCACCGCCAGGCTCCAGAATTGCGTCTGCGCCACGTTGATGTTGGCATCATTATCGCGCAATTCCACGGGACTCAGGGCGATTGCCGGGCCCGCAGTGCCAAACGGTCCGATGGTGCTGTTGGTTACTACGTACGGGCAGTTGGTCACCACACCGTTAGCGTTGGGGTTGCAGATGTCATTGATAGCCGCACTGGCGGGCGGGTTAAAGCTGGCGTTGTAGGTGACGTTGCCGAAGTTACGCTCGTAGCTGATGCCGTAACCGCCGCGCAACGCCGTTTTGCCGTTTCCGAAAACATCGTAGGCAAACCCGATACGCGGTGCCGGGGTACCCCAGCGATTTCGCCAAAACTGGCCAATGGGACTGTCTTGAGTGAGCAGAACCTGGCCGTTGCGGATACTTTCTCCGAAATTGGCCGCGCTGTAGGCGCCGTTGACAAGCGAGGGGTAGAAGTTGGAGTCCAGGCTCTCAATGTTGTTGTGCTGCACGCCATAGTGTTCGTAGCGCAAGCCATAATTGAAAGTGAGCTTGCGAGTAAGTTTGAAGCTATCTTGCGCGTACACCGCCCAGTCCTTGTAACGGTAACTGCGAGCGTCGCTGGCGGAATTCAACGGAGGAGTCACAGTGCAGGCCGAAGTTACTACCGGATTGCCGTAGACGTCTAGAGCGCATGGCAGCGCGCCATTTGGATTGACGCGGCCGGTGAATTGAATCACCGGGCTGGCAAACGCTCCAGTGGAATCCGTAACACCACCGGAATTGACCAGGCTGTTGAAGGAATTCGGCAGCGAAGCGCCGAGAACTTCCAGCGACTGCACGTAAGCGCCGTAGGCCACATTCAGCTGGAGGTAGGTGAACTCGCCGCCGAATCGCATGTTGTGACGGCCCTTGGTCCAAGCCAGGTCCTGTTCTAACTGCAAGGTATTCTGCGGTCCACCAAAAGGCAAGCCGCCCGTGGCGGTCACCGAGTTTTGCAACCCAGGCAACTGAATGATATTACCGGTCAATGGGTTCGTAGCTTGGGAGGTTACGTTCGTCAGGTAAAGATTCGGAGTATTGGTTAGGGCTGAGTCATAACTGGTCGCCGTATAGTAGCGCGTGAAGCTAACCTTGGAGTTGCTGAGCAGGCTGTTCGTAAAGGAATGAGTGACGGAGAACAACCCGCTGTTGTCAAAACCGGTGTTGCCCGTATCGTATTCAGCATAGGGTGTGTACGTAGTCGCGCCCAGAAAATCGTTTTCGCTGTAACGGGCGAAACGGAAGAACATCTGCGTCTTTGCGCTCAGATCGAAGTCCACGCGACCGACAAGGTTGTAGGTGTTCTGGGGAACGCCGCCGCCAGAGTCAAAGGGCGCCTGGAAGTTGACGGTATCTAGAACCGGAGTGGACGCGGGAACCGGCGTAGTGCCGTTGATCAGCGGAAATGGACTACCGCTGAAGGTCCCGGCCGCGACCAATTGCCCTGCAGTGGTTGTGCCGATGACCGGAGCGGTAATGCCAGTTCCGTACTTCGAGAAATACGCCTGCGTATTCGAGGGCAGCAGACTGAGAAACGCCGGGTCAAACACGTCTTCCGTAATCGAGGCGGCACTGCGGACGCGGGTGAATTCCTCCGAGAACGAAGCGAACAGGCGATTCTTGATGACCGGGCCACCTACGTTAAACCCAAACTGGTTTCGCGTGTAGTCGCCCTTGGGAACATCATTCACGTCGTTGGCAAATGTGTTGGCGGTATAAGCGGACAAGCGGTTGTATTCAAAGGCCGATCCATGAATGTTGTTCGTGCCAGCCTTGGTGTCGACGTTTACGATGCCGCCTGAAGCGCGGCCATATTCCGCTCCATAGTTATTGGTAATGATGCTGAATTCCTGAATGGAATCCTGCGGAACCAACTGACCGGCGCTGACGCTGAATATGCCCACGTTTTCCACGCCGTCGAGAAGAATTTCCGTGCCCGACTCCCGCTGCCCATTGATCGAGTAGCCCACGCCCCGCGTCGAGAGCGTCTGCCCGCTGTTCATACCGCTTGAGGTGGTGTTATCGCCGTTGCTGACGTTGCCGGAGAGCACCACGAAATCGTAGGGATTGCGATTCAAAGTGGGTAGCTGCGCCAACTGGTTGGAATCGACCAACTGAGAAAGTTCCTGGGTCTGCGTGTTTACCTCTGTACCCGCGCCGGCCGTCACCTCCACAACCGTCGTGCTCGCGCCCACTGTCAATGTCGGGCTGACCGTCAGAGAACCGCCCACCGTTACTTCAACCTCTTGTTCAAAGGTGGTGAAACTGGGGCTCGCGATGCGAATTTTATAATTGCCCGGCGTTAGTCCCTGTACCGTGTATTCCCCAACGCTGTTGCTGGTAGCGGTTCGAACCGCAGCGGTAGCCACATTGGTAGCTGTGATCGTTGCGTTAGGAACGGCTGCATCTGAACTGTCGCGTACCACTCCAGATACAGAACCCGTATCCACCTGCGCCTTGGCTCCCCCTGCGAGCACCCCGATCGCGCCCAACACCATCGCCACTACAAATAAAATCTTTCTCAACTTTTGATTCATTTAACCCTCCTGAATTCATCCACTGATCGCCCGTAAGAAATACAGTGACCCGCTCGACCCGCAGCGGAACAATGCAATCAACGCGCCAAAGGAAGGGTGCAAATTGAGCCAAACGAGGAATGTTGAAGCTCTTTCCTATCATTCGTTTAATTGAAACCTTTTAATTGCTTCTAAATAATTTTAGATGTTTTTTATGCCGTCTTCCGTAGCGCCTATTGATTTCAATATTGCTTCGCTGTTATCATACGTACCGGTCGGTATGTACGTACAGTTGTAATACTTCCGCCGGGCAGGTAACGAGCTTGTGCCATCCTTTAGGTGGGGAACCCCTGCTGCCGTCGGCTTTTCGGGAGTTTTACAGCTGCGGCTTCCGGAGTGCTGCGCTCGATACGCTTCTCCCCCGCCGCCAAGGTCGTCAGGCAGCGTTGTATCGCCGTTTCGAACGCAACGAAGGTCTGGAATGTGCCATCATATGGAAATGCTGCGCAAGAATTCCAAGGCTCCAGTATCTAGGCTGCGCAATCCCGAGCGCACCCGGGAACGCTTGCTTCAATCGGCTTTTCGCGAGGTTTACAAATACGGTTTCCAGGGTGCTGGCATCGATACCATTCTGGCCGCCACCAACGTCACCAAGGGCGCGCTCTATCACCATTTCGAAAGCAAGGAAGCTCTGGGATACGCCATCGTTGAAGAGATCGTCGCAGAAATCACTCGTCACCGGTGGGTGCTTCCTCTACAACGCAGCAGGGACAAAAATCCTGTCGACGCTTTGATCGGTATCGTTCAAGCGATACCTTCTGAGCCAAAAGACATAAGAAGCGGTTGTCCCCTCGTTAATTTGGCTCAGGAGATGTCCCAGCTCGACGAACAATTCCGCAAACGACTGGAGAGAATCTTCCATACCTGGCAAGAAGAAATTGCCATAGCTTTGCGGAGGGGGCAGTCTCAGGGAATGGTCCGCCCCGACTTGGTTCCGGAGGAGGCTGCCAGCTTTCTGGTCGCCTTGGTCGAAGGCTACGAAGTGTTGGCTAAAAACACCCAGGATGCCAGGGTGTGGAAAATGGGGATCAGAAATATCGTACGCTGGCTGGATTCTCTTCGTGCGCCGGGCAACTCCAAGCGTGCCTGATCGCATCTGCTGTAGCCAGGTACATACCGACCGGTCTGCATGCTATAGCGCGGATGAACGGAATGGAACGGCATCCTGAAAAGGAGAACGAACAATGACAAGGACCACAGTCTCGCGCCGGAATCTTCTCGCCACGGGATCCTGCGCGCTGCTTGTTGCCGCGAGCCTGCCGGAACCGGCAAGTGCCAGCGCGTCGGAAGACCAGAACTTAACCAACGAAGAGGTCGTCCGTAAGTGGTACGCGGCCTGGGATAACAAGGACCTGGCCACGTTCAATCTATTGCTCGCCGACAATTTCACCTTTTCCAGTGCCGCCGGCGACGACCATATCAGCAAGTCCGCTTTCAAAACACAGTGCTGGGACACCCAGGTTAATTTCATCGACCATTTTGACCTGGAGCGCATCACCACTGACACCAACGATGCTTTTGTGAAGTATCTTTGCCACACCAAAAACGGTAAATCGTTCCGCAATGTGGAGTATCTCCGAATCCGCAACGGAAAATTGGAATCCATTGAATGTTATTTCGGCGCCCAATCCAGCTTCCCGTCAGCAGTGAGCAAAGGGCAGAAGTAACCTGCGGACCGGCCGATCCACGTGCTGACCGCGATGTCCGCCGAAACGCACACCGGCCGTCCCAGGCTCTCTGCAACCGTCTTTAATACGCACGATGGCTCGATCTTATGACCACTGGCCTCATTCCAATATCCGAACCTGAAGCACAGACACACCGCAACTCCTCGGATCCATCAGGCAGACGCTACATCCGTCTCGGCCCGATCCAGGTTGACTTGAAAAAAGAAGAAGTAACCAAGAATGGTTCTCGACTCAAGCTCTCCGGAAAACCATATAGAGCCCTCATCACACTTCTGGAAAGGCCTGAACAGATTGTTACTCGCGATACCATTTGCGCATGTCTGTGGCCCTCCAACAAAAGCGTCGAGTACAACTCCAACGTCAACACCACCATCAACAAGCTGCGTCGCGCCCTCGGAGACTCCTCTTTAAATCCACTCTACATCGCCACCATCCCCCAAAGAGGCTATGCGCTTATCGGCCACCCTGAGGTCTCTGACCATCCCAATCAACCGCCAAGCGTAAATGCATTGCAACCGAGCCTCTCGAATGAGAAGCCGGATGTCGACTCAACCGGTCCACTTGACGCGACATTTCGTTTCCGGTCCATATCCTGGGTGGTAGGACTCATTCTCATCGGAATGTTCGTCGGTGTCGGGATATGCTCACTTTGGATGTCATATCATCGCTAGGGCAGTCCTAAGCGCAGTGTAGTCCGGAGCTACATAACTCGCCGAAACTTCTCAGGCGCACTGAGTCCGCCGCCCGACCCGTCACTCCAACTGCCGGTAATCGCTTGCTGATCTTCAGACAGTCTCCCACGATAGCGATATATGGGAGCCACGGCAGTGGCTATCTCCAAAATAATTCCTTCACTGGGCATGGCGTACACGCGTAGAAACTCGCCATTACGCTGGTTGCTGTTAACTGTCTTTGTTCTTGGGTCTGTCCCGGACGTGGTGCGATCAAGCCAGGCAGAAAGTATGCCATCCTGAGACTCCCGGATGTGCAGGCTTCGGGTCTCACCGGAAATGTTAGTCTCACCCTCCCAATCACCCACGAAACCGCTTGGTTTCAGAAAGCCATTTGTACTTGGTCGTTCGAGCACCACGTCGAAGGTTTGCCCTGCGCGCGACCACGTGCCGGTCCAAATATTCTTGCTTGGCGAGAACGTGATATCCAGCACGAAGGGCTTTAGGTCGGTTGTGTCGCTGAAATTAATTCGCAGCCGCTGTCCATCAAATTGCGTGGGTATGTCTGGGCCAATTGTATCGGACGAATCGAGGCTTCCTCTGACCATCGCCGAAAACCAACCCCAGGTTTCTTTTCTATCTTGCCGATGGTAAACCCGAATATCGACAGTTTGCTCCGTGCTCTGCGGGTTCCCCGATGGTCCGGACGAAAAACGTCACAAACTGAAGGAAGACGCCATCGATCCCGGTGGCACTTACTGTCTCCCAAGGCCCAGCGATCAACTCGGGCTCCACAATTGGCGCCTGTACCTGCTTCTGCCCGCCACTAAAAAACAAACTAGCCATAAGCAACAGCACCAAGCTACAAAAACCCATATGTCCTCCTGGCGCCCGCGACCAAGCAATTGCCTAAACCAGCTTACCTCTTCACCTCATATCGCACCTCAACCACCCCATCCGGATACTTCCTCATCGCAAGCAAGCGCAGTTCGACGTCCCGATGGCGCGGCGCCATCAGCCGTATTCCCTCACCGATGAAGTTAGGCATGACATGAATGTGGAACTCATCGATCTCGCCGGCATCCAGAAACGACGCGATCAATTCGCCTCCTCCCATCATCCAGATGTTTTCCCCGGGCTTCGCTCGCAGACGCCGCGCATGCTTTCACCGGCTCCGACACAAATTCCACCCCGGGCGCCACTCGTTTCGGCGGCTTCTTTGAGAAAACAAAATTCCGCACCTTGCTGTCGAACATCCCCTCCTTCTGCCCTTTCTTCTTGTGATAGGCAATCACCCAGTCGTAGGTTTTGCGGCCCCACAAAATCGTGTCAATCGTCCGGTAGAACGCCCTCATCCCGTAATCGTATTTACTCGGCCGCCGGTTCAGCCATTCCACATCGCCATCCGGCCTGGCAATGTAGCCATCCGCGCTGGTCGCAATATAGACAATAATTTTTCGCCGTGCCTTCATCCCACACCATCTCTGACTATCGGGCTCTTAACTGGCGCCCCCGGTTTTTCCTGCGCACCGCCGTCCATACTCCCACACCCCAGCTAAACCGGTCTAGCCGCCACAACACCACGGCCTAACTTAATCTACTTAGCCCGTGAAATTTACCGCGCCAGCACTCGTATATATATTAAGGAAGGACGGCAGCCTTACTCTCGCATCAGAAATCGGCCAGCAAGCACACATTTGGCGTAGGCTCTTCCAATAAAACCCAATGTGCCGACCTGGAGGCTATCCATGACCGAACCAATCGCTGCAGCGTCACCGCGTCCCATCCCCAGAACCATCGGTGCGGTTTACTTGTTTTACTTTCTCACGGTCATCACCGCCGAGATGCTCATTCGCGGCATGATCGTCGCCGGCGATCCTGCGGCAACGGCCACCAACCTCCTGGCCCACGAGCGGTTGTTTCGGCTAAATTTAGCGCTCGGTCTCATCGCCACCGCGCTCTACATCGCCGTCACCGTTCTCTTCTATGGCCTATTCAAGCCTGTGAACAAAACCATCGCGTTGCTCGCTGCCTTCTTGAGCCTCGCCGGATGCGCCATTCAAGCCGTCGGCAGCCTCTTCCGCATCGCTCCGTTTGTCGTCTTGGATGGCAGCCCTTATCTCCGCGCATTTAAATTGGACCAGTTGCAAGCCATGGCGCTCATCTTTCTCAAATTAAACATTCAGGCCACCTTCATCTACCTGGCCTTTTTCGGTATGTTTAATCTCTCCATTGGCTACCTCATCTACAATTCGACCTTCCTGCCTCGCATTCTCGGTCTCCTCATGGCGCTTTCCGGTGTGGGTTGGCTGATGTTTCTCTCGCCCCCTCTCGCAACTCACTTTCTCCCCTTCATCGAACTCCTCGGCATCCTCGCCGAAGCCTCACTCATGCTCTGGCTCCTAGTGCTGGGTGTGAATGTCGATCGCTGGCAGCAACAAGCCATCGTCGCAGGCCAGCTGACGACCCACTAAAACTAGTCACCCCACCTGCGCAACGCGTCTACCTCTGTAGTAGTCGCACCGCCGTAGACTAATCGAGCACCGGTTCGGCCCGACCTTGCTTTTCTATACCGTCGATGGAAGTCTTCGCGCCGATGTATAATGCAGGCCGTTACCATGCGCCTCATTCGCCCCGGACTGCTATTGACGTGTCTAGCGCTCTGGTGTGCCTCCTGGGCACAAGAGCTCCCACGGCTAGTGACCGTCGCCGAGCTGTCGCAACATCCGCTAAAGTTCGATGGACATCTTGTCAGTATTCGAGTTCCGTAAATACCACTTACCGCGACTTATCGACAGTTAACCACACCGCTGAGCGCTAGAACCGGTCAGGCCACCACTTACGTCGCGCAAACATCAGATATCTTATTGCATCACGACCCGGAGGAGCATGGCCTGTGTTCAAGATCGGCTGCGCTAAACTGCTGATTCTGGTTTCGACAATCTTCATCACATTTCTCTGCACCTTGAGGATGTCTCCGTCCCAGCAACCACAGCAGCCCCAGACAACGGTGCGCATTGCATCCGACCTTGTGGTACTTTCTGTCAGCGTGAGAGACCGCGCCGGAAGCCTTGTTCCAGACCTGCGACGAGAACAGTTCCGGGTTCTTGATGATGGCGTCGAGCAAGAAATTAAAGTTTTCACGGAAGAGAGTCTCCCCCTTTCACTCGTCATTCTTATAGACAACGACGTGAATGGAAACGCCGGAATACAACTTGTTCAAAGTCTTCGCGCTTTGATGGGTGGAGTGAGCCTTCAAGACGAAGCCACCGTCTGCCGTTTTGACATGCTCTTCTATCCGGGAAACGGCTTCACCTCGAATATTGACAACCTGATGACCGAGCTACAGGCCACGCAAGCCAAAATCAGCCCGACACCAACGTATGTTCCAGAACCTGTAGTGTGCGGAAACTCCACCTCTGGAAGTCCGTGCATTCCCGCTCCAACCTATTTGGGGTCTCGACCAAGTAAGGCTTTAGATGACGCCGTGTATTCCGCTGCTAACCTGCTGGAAAATGCGGGCGCTGACCGCCGAAAAATTATTCTTGTGATTTCGGATGGCGCCAATGAGCCGAAGTTAAACAAACATGACTTCGCGACTGTCCGGGAGAAACTCTTATTCGAAAACATTTCCGTGTTTAGTCTCGCCGTAGGCAGCAGTACCGCTAAACGCAAGTACTCTCGATTGCAAAATTATTCGCGCATCTCGGGAGGTGATATTTACTATGCCTCAAAGTCGAAGACTATGGAGCAGTTTTACGCCCGCATCACAGAACAAGCCCGCCATCAATACACTCTCGCCTACGTACCCGCAGGAACTCAACTCGATTCCAACTATCACCGCATCGACCTCCAAGTCTCCGGCGACGGGCTAACCGCGCAAACACGCGAGGGCTACTACAAGATTCGCCCAACCGAATTTCCAAAGCAGTGAAGCGCCATCCGCTCATCTCGGAGTCCCCATTAACACACTTACGGACCAGGGAAATCTGAGCAGCAGCACACGTCCGGAAACCCCACTAACCAAGACTTGAGAGACGTATCGGAATGTGAGGATAGGGCTTCACTTAGGCTGTGTAATTTCTCTTGAGACCTCTAAGCGAAGAGCGTGGGTCCGTATCCGGCTGGAAACAGCCCATTGCGCAGCGTGCAGAACTAAAAGGACGAAGAAGACGTTGGTAGCAAATGCAAAATAGAGGAAGAAATTTTCTAGAATAAGCGTACTCACTGGAAATGCGCTATCTGAGGTTTTGTCAGCAGATCTCAAAACTATGAAGAATGTAATACCGAAGAGATAGAACGTCGCCGTGATGAGTTGACGCAAATTCGCTATCCGTGTCAGGAGAGCATCCAGAGGCCTTTCGGAAACGCGCAAGCCTTCAATTCGGTGTCGTCGGGTAAGGGATGTGAGACGCCCTATAATTACAGCCAAAGAACTTATAGTGTAGACACTAACTAATGCCAATATCAGAAGAAATAACCGTGGCAGAGGCGGCAGATATATCCAAATGGACCAAAGGACGTAAGGTTGGTCGGATAAATATCCCATGAACGTTAGACTCTTGTACGCACGTTATTGTTCCCGAAGAAAACGTCCCTCCTCAAGCCCGATAAACGCCACCCCTGTTAGCCACTGTCCCCTATTGCACAGTTCCCCACCCAAATTTCCACTACCATAAACCGTCCACCAACCAACCAAGCTTCAAAGGAGCCTTATGAAGAAACGACTATTCCTGCTCGCAGCTGGCGCCGCCCTTTCCGTCGGCGGGTTTTTCCTAGGTAAAACCCACACCGCCGTGGTCCACGCGGAAACCAAGACCAGCATCATGAAATCCTACGGCAAATGTATCGGCGTCTATACCAGGGGAGAATACGTAATCCTCGTTTTTGAAGACGGCTCCGGCACGGTCCGCCTGGTCAATGCCAGCGATGGCTCACTCGTCGGCGAAGACACTCGTAACTAGCACCGGCACTCTTCTTTTATTAAAGCAACACACGTCTCACTTTTAGATCGTTCAAGGCCTACCCTTCGCACTTTTCGCAAAGGGTGGCCTTTTTTTTCTCCACCAGTCATGCCCCCAAAACCCTCTTGCCGCGCCCGCGCGTCCAAACCCTCGCGCCACCCTAATTTCCCGGCTTCCTCTGTTTATTTAGCGCATATAGATCGCGCGACAGAATCAACTTCAACGTCACCTTGCTTGTGGCGCTGGTCAACCCAAACCCAATACCCGCCTCAATATTTATCGTCTTGCTGGTGTGGTCCATCACCGCATAGATCTGTTGTTGTTGCTGGCTGCTTGAATAAAAGTGCCGCAACAGCCCGAAATCCGCGTATTCTTCCGCCGCCACCGCCCAGCTCTCCGAAATGTTGTACGCCAACCGCGTTGCCGGCGCGAAATCCAGCCCCTTAAATCCTCCCAGCCAGGAGTTATCCAGAATCGGATTCACAATGATATCCACCGGATGCAGGTGCAGCCCGATGATCGGCCTGATCTCCGAGGTATACCGCCGCGGATCCCAGTGTCTGGCGTTATAGCTGAATTCGAAATTCATCCCGTAAAAAAATTTATGTTCCGCGGCGTGCGGTTTCACAAACAGCAGGCGTATCTTCCCGCCGTTAATCGTCGCGCCTCGATCCTTCGAAATACTGTACAGCGGCAGATACAATCCCGCCTCGAACCACGGCACCACGCCATAGGCCCACTCCGGCACGCCATTCAACGATTTATCCGGGATCAACCCGCCAGGAAACGCCGGAGTCTTCAGCCCGATCGGCGTGAAGTTGTTATGCCATGTCAGATTGAATACGCCAGGATCAGCAATCTGCGCATCGTAGACCTGAATCTCGTCGGTTTGCGCCCATGCAGCGCCCGGCAGCGCCACCAAAACGATGACAGCGGCGATTATCACCATCAGCAGCCGCAGGTTCATGCCTTCCCGACTCGCGTAATCGTTCCACCTTTTCGCCAATTACCGCTTTCGAAAGCATATCCTAAAATCCCAACTCGGCAGACTGCGCCCGACCTAGTAACCGGCTGCTGATCTCGCTGCGTTCCGACACCAGCTTCTCAACCTCTCTCCCAGCCAGCGTTCCTGCATCAATCTCCGTAACCAGCACCGCGGCGGCCGCCACATCCGCGCTGCACTCCAGACAATATTTCTCCTTCATTCCCGGCAACTCAAAAAGTTCTTCCACGCGGCTGCACACACTACAGTACCCAACCGTCTCCGCACCAACTTTTTCCAGGCTATGTAACACGAACTTTCCTTTCTCGGCCCAAAATCCTGCCTGAATCCATCAGTGAAAATGGCCCAGTGTCCACATCTGTGTCGCCATCATCGCCTTCTACCAACTCCATCCTACGAACCGCCGCTTCAAGAAGTCCTCATGGTTTTATAAGGAAGTTGTTATGACCCGGTGTCCCGCCTCAGTTAGAAATGGAGAAAGCGTTCGTCCGTTAAGATAACGGAGCGAACGTATGAGGAAGGAACGGAAGCATTTCACGCCAGAAGAAAAAGTAGCCATCCTGAGGAGAATCGCCGCCAGGGGGCGGCGTGATGGATGAAACGGATTGCTCCCGTTAGCCGACAATGCAGAATTAACACAGCGGCAAGGCCAAGCATATATTCAACGAAGCGAATCGCCGCGCTTCCGTGAGGAGTCCCGGCATCTCGGTATGCGCGCGGCGGTGGACCAGGTCCTCTAGCGTTCGGCAACGCGCGGCTCACTGATAGGCGCGCCGGCCGGCGATGCTTGTTTTGCCGGGAGGAGTGCAAGCAGCGTGACTCCAATCACGCCAAAGATCACAATGTCCTGGGGGCTATCCTTCCTGTGCATCCCGTGCGCCACGGCCTGCGCCGACATGATTGTCATCGT
>Ga0182015_10000065_pt1 | contig 134410 bp, 126 predicted proteins | sample 712P3MmetaG_FD_120478 | JGI IMG/M metagenome (GOLD analysis project Ga0182015, IMG submission 120478) | Permafrost microbial communities from Stordalen Mire, Sweden - 712P3M metaG | ecosystem: Environmental > Terrestrial > Soil > Wetlands > Permafrost | place: Sweden: Stordalen | collected...
CACGGTGTTGAGGGAGAACACCCCGCTGACGCCCTGGTTAATAAAGTTCTCTGTCTCGCTGAAGTCGGCCGGAATCTCGTTTTGGCCCAGGCCGCCGGTAAAGCCGCTGGTGTGGTTTCGAGTGCCGTATCCGCGGACGCTGAAGTGGTTGGCGGGACTGAATTGGTAATCATAATGGCCCAAAACAGTGAACAAATTCTGGAATTGGTTGCTGGCCTTTTGGAAATCAGCCAGCGAATTGACTCCGAAACAAGCGTTCAAAAACGATTGGCCGGCGGTAGGAGAAGAGCCACAGCCCGCGGGTAAGGCAAAGCCTGCCGTAGAGGCGCCGGGGAGCGGGATTTGGCCGCTTGCGCAGGTGCCGCCAGCAGAGGCCGGGCCAGTGCAATTCGCAAAAACAGGTCCCGTGAAGCTCGCCAAGTCGAAGGCTGAATTGCAATCCGCGGCGGAAACGCCGCTGCAAAAATTGGTGGCTAGAGGGCCGTTCTCACGCTGAATATCCGTCGCGAGAAACAGAAACTGGCGATTTTTGTGAATCGGGAAGCCGATGGAACCTCCGAACTGATTCTGGTTAGTGATATTGGGTGGATTACCGATGGCATCGGTGGCGGTGAGATTGTTGCCGCGATAATACTCGTGGGCTTCGCCATGAACCTCATTGGTACCGGATTTTGTGACCACGTTGACCAGACCGCCGGTAGCATGCCCGAATTCGGGCGCGAACCCGTTGGTCACTACCTGGAATTCCTGCACGGATTCCAGGGGCACGGTGAAATTTTTCGTTTCGAGAGAACCGAAAAATTCGCCGAAGTAATTGTTGAAGCTGTCCTGGCCGTCAATCACCAGCGAGGCGTAGTCGCTCTGCTGGCCACCCAATCGAATGCCGCCGCGCAAGCCAGGGACTACTTGAGCCGAAGAACTCAATTCGGCCAAATCGCGGTAGTCGCGTCCGGAAAGCGGAAGATTTTCGAGATCGCGCTGGTTGATAACTTGATTGATGCCGGCGGTAGAGGTATCCACCGCGCCCGTGGCTTCGGCGGTGACGGTCACGGTCTGGGTCTGTCCTTTGACGGGCAGAGTGACGTCCAGGGCAATCGAGGAACCGACCTCGACGTGAATGTCGGTGATTTCGCTGGCGGCGAACCCGTCGGCGTCAGCGTGAATCTTGTAGACACCCGGCGGAACGTTATCGAAGGAGAAGTAGCCGTCCGCGCCGACGGTTTGATCGCGGGTGAAACCCGTGGCGGCGTTGCTGAGGTTCACCCTGGCCGAGGGCACGAGGGAATGTGAGGTGTCGTAAACCGTGCCGCGGACGGCGCCGTTTTGCAAAGTCTGCGCGTGGGCGTTGGTTACGAAACACAACGAAAGTGCCAGGGTAAGGATGAAGTACACGCTCTTCCACGTTTTCATCGATGCTTTCTCCTCAGCGTCAACCGATTTTGTATGGGCGAAGCCAAGCGCAAATCTCAATACGAACGGCCGAGCTACTTTCCTTGCAGCCGGGAATTCAGGAGCTGCAAAAACTTTTCTGCATTTACCCCGGTGCACACCTGCACGTTGGGGCTGACCTGCTTTACGCCTTCGATCACGTAACGGTTGCCGCGCAGGACGTTGTCTTCCACGTAATTGTGGCGGTTGGCGACTGTCTCGCCGCGGGTAAAGTCGCCGCGCGTTTCGACGTCCACACGCATGGCTTCAGTAGTTACGATGGAAGGATCAATCGCCGCTCCCACGGCCAGCGGATCGTACATGGGCGAGCCGCCACCGCTGCCGTACTTTGCTTCGAGGCCCAGCAGATATGCGAGCACTTTGACTGCGAAATCATTTTCGGGACCGTGAGTCGTGGACAGTTGGTCCAGTCGCGCGTGGCCGTAGAGCGTCTTGTTGCCAACGTCGAGCCCGACCATGGTCAAGCGCCAGCCTGCTTGAAACACAATCTGTGCGGCTTCCGGATCGTTGTAGATGTTGGCTTCGGCGGAGGCGTTTACGTTGCCGCCGGTGATCGAGCCGCCCATGATCACAACTTCTTTGACCAAGGGAACGATGGAAGGATCCTTTTCGACCGCCAGCGCAATGTTCGTGAGCGGACCAATCGGCACCAGAGTGATTTCGTGGGGAGACTCGTGAATCATCTGGATGATCAGATCGGGTCCGAAGCGTGGATCGGCTTGGCATTTGCTGGCAGGCAATTCCACGTTAGCCAGGCCGTTCGCGCCATGCCAGAATTCGGCGGTAATCAGTTTCTGAAATAATGGATGCTGGGCGCCGCCAGCGACCGGAATATCGCAGCGGTTCGTGAGGGACGCCAGTTTCAGCGCGTTTTCCAATCCCTGCTGTGCGGTTACGTTGCCGGGAACTACCGTCAGCGCGCGGACATCAAGCTCCGGCGAATTCAGCGCCAGCAAAATCGCCAGGGCGTCGTCGGTGCCGGGGTCCGTATCGATAATTACTTTTTTCGCGGGCGGGGCGGCTAAGGGCTTAGCGGCTGCTGGCGTCAAAAAAGTGCCCGCGTCCGCTTCGGGTTGGCCGGTGGAACTCAGCAGGATGAAAAGCAGCGCGAGAAATGCAAGAACGGAAGCGGATTTCCTCAATGCGATGGCGCAATGGCGATGGCGCCGGCGCGGACGAATCGCCAGGGCAGAATTGGACGGTCCAGCAAGTGTGCCGCCGGAACTAAAAACTTCCGCCGTATCATTTACGAATTTATTGGGATTTTTACGCGGCACTTCCGGACTAGGGCCCCCACCCCGTTTGAATGACGTGAAGGTATAACCGAGTTCTGGCAGAGTCAACACGAAACTAGCAATCACAAAAACTTTTCCACAACATTTTTTTTATGGATGGCATCCGCACGGGACGCGTAACGTAAGCGATGCGTAAACTTACGGAGGCGAATTGTTTCGATTTGAAATACAAAATCGAATTTCTAAAGTTTGACGGGATGGCGCGGCATTTCCCCATGCTGGTAGAATCCGTGAGCAATGAAATCGGGCCGTTCGGCTGCCAAATATTCCATTTTGATCGCGGTCGCCATTGTTTTGCTGGCTACCGGCGAAGGATGGGCGCAGATAATAGCGTCGTCCAGCGGGGCGGCATGGGCGAGCTTTGCCGGAAGGCGTATTTCGGGCCTCCCAAATTCGAGGATGAAACATCCATCCGCCGCTCAGGAACAAGACGATACGGTGAAACTGCGGCATCGCAGAGAAATCATGAATCCGTATCATGTGCAATTCCGCGACGTCACCCGCCAAGCCGGAATTCGTTTCCATCACGAGCGCGCCGCATCGCCCCAACGACTGTATCCAGAGACCATGGGCGCAGGGGTCGCATGGATCGACTACAACCAGGACGGCTATCTCGACGCGTTTTTTGTGAACAGTGGTTATACGCCGTTCTTTCATCCGGACACGCCGCCGCAGCCGGCGCTCTACCGTAACAATCGCGATGGCACATTTACGGACGTGACGGCGCAAAGCAAGATTCATACGGACGGAACGATGTTCTTTGGCGTGGCCGTGGGCGATTACGACAACGATGGCTTCCCGGACATTTATATGACGGGCTATCGCCATTCCGTGCTACTGCACAACAATGGCGACGGCACGTTTACGGATGTGACCGCGAAAGCGGGCGTGGGCGATGACGGCAACTGGGGCACGGCAGCAGGCTGGTTCGACTACGATCATGACGGCAAACTCGACTTGCTGGTCACGAATTACGTGCAGTACGACGTCGACCATCCTGTGTTATGCGGCGATATTCGTCCGGGGCTCAAAGATGTGCCGCGTACCAGCGCCTATTGCCACCCTGACAGTTTTCATGGCTCGTCGGCGAAGCTGTATCACAACAATGGCGACGGCACATTCACGGATGTGACCGAAAAAGCCGGGCTGAAGAATACGGACGGCAAGAGCCTGGGGGTGGTTCTGGCGGATCTGAATGGCGACGGCTGGCCGGATATTTTCATCGCCAACGACACGCAGCGCAATTTTCTTTATTACAACAACGGCGACGGCACGTTCCACGACGCGACCTATAAATCGGGCGCAGGCTTCAGCGAGGACGGCCGAACCGAGGCGGGAATGAGCGCGGATGCCGCGGACGTGATGAACAACGGCCTGCTGTATCTCTTTGTCAGCCATCTGGATTTCGAGCTGAACCGCATGTATCGCAATAACGGCGATGGCACATTCACGGATTACACCATCGCGTCCGGGATCGGCCAGACGAACATCCTGAACAGCTCGTTCGGTGCGCGCTTTTTCGATTTCGACAACGACGGCTGGCGGGATTTGCTGGTCGTCAATGGCCATATCCTGGATAACATTCCGCTGTACCACCCCGAAGTTACATACGAGGAAGAGAAGACTCTCTATCGCAACCTGGGCGAAGGGCGTTTCGTGGACGCAACGAAAACGGAGGGTCAGGATTTCCGCGCACGACGCGTAGGACGCGGTCTGGCGGTCGGCGACTACGACAATGACGGCTGGCAGGATTTTCTGGTCAGCAACAATGGCGAAGACGCGCAGCTTTTCAGAAACGAAGGCGGCAGCTCCCCGCAAGCGAAAGACAACCACTGGATCGCGGTGCGCTTAATCGGAGTGACATCCAATCGCGATGGAAACGGCGCTGCGTTGAAATTAGTTGCCGGAGATTTCACCAGCTACGACCAGGCGAAGGGCGGGATGAGCTACTGCTCCGCCCAAGACCCACGCATCTATTTCGGATTGGGCAAACACGATCACGTCGACTCCATAACGATTCACTGGCCCAGCGGCTACACGCAGGTGCTAAGCGATATCCCCGCGGATGTAATCGTCACAGTAACAGAAGGAGTGGAAGCAAAAGGCACGAAGTACCCAGTCCCGGCGCAGCATTAGCGACCCGCAATCACGGGTGTCCAGATTGCAAAACGCCAACAACGCCGCGCTACGCTTTGTACCTGAGGGCGACAAGAGCGCGGCGCTACATTTGAACCTGCGACGCTGCGTAGAAAGTCACCCGACTAACTCTGGAAGAACCCGGTCGCCACGATCTCCGTCCCACGAATCTCAAGAATCACGCGCGGCAAAGGTTTTGGCGGCGGCCCATCGAGAACGGCCCCATTCGTTGCGGAGAAAACCCCGCCGTGGCATGGACAGGCAAAAACGTTCTGCTCAGGACGAAAAAATACAGGGCAAGTGTGGTGGGTGCAAAGGCGGCTGAATCCGAGATACGTGTCTTGCGCAGGCCGAAGCAGAAAGCAGGGCCGGTCGTCGACCGGGTAAGAGAAAACCATGGATCCGCCAACCGGAATTTCCCCAGCTCGAGCGACTACCTTTACCGGGTAGGAGGTCTTACGTTCTCGCCAATAAAACACGAGGGCGCCCAAAGCACCTGCGGCGAGGCCGAAACGCAGCCACTGAATAAATCCGCGGCGAGTAACGCGAGAATCCTCGGCTGGCTTCTGCAGGGGGCTGTTCAATTCACGGTGACTTTCATCTGAGTTATTTCGTTCGGTTCGATCGCCGTTTATCTATGGCGTCTTCTCCGTGAGAGAGTCTAAGAAGCGAGATGCCCAAGCTGCAAGCGCGTTTGCAGCACGCGCAGGATGGTATCTCGGGCGACCATGCCCACGATCTGGCCATCGGACACCACCGGCATTTGATTCACGTCCTCAGTCTGCATGCGTTCAAGCACCCCGAGGGCGGGTTCCTGCGGAGTAGCCGAATGCACGTGGTCGATGGGCATCATCACAGCCTGAATGGAAGTATTGGCCCACTCGTCGCGCGGCAGAGCCCGCGCGGAGCGCAGAGTCACCAAACCAACAGGCCGCCCGGCACCGGTAACAATGTGGCAGCGCCGTCCGGTGCGCAACACTTCGTGCACGTAATCCTCCACCGAAATGTTCCGTTCGACGGTCGGCACGTCTTGCGTCATCACGTCGGAAGCTATCAAGCCGGTCAGGGTCCCGCGAATAGCCACCTGCACATAACTTTCGCGCGCCGCGCTCAGCAAGAACCAGCCGATAAATCCGATCCACAACCCGCCGAAAGGATTGCCGTTGAATGCCTGCCACACGCCGATGAAAATCATCACGTAAGCGAAAAATCGACCGGCGTTCGACGCAATCTTGGTCGCCCGCGTGAAATCACCGGTAATTCCCCAGGCGATGCCGCGCAGGATACGCCCGCCGTCGAGCGGGAATCCCGGAATCAGATTGAATAATGCCAGCGCAACGTTTATTTGCCACAGCCAGGTACAGGCCGCGACGATCAATTCATTGCCGTGAAAATAATGCGCAATGAGCCAGAAAGCGCCGCCCAAAAGCAGGCTGGAAAGCGGCCCGGCAACAGCGATGTTGAATTCCTGTATAGGCTTGGTGGGGTCGCGCGAAATGCGCGAAAGTCCGCCGAAAATGAACAGCGTTATGGATTCGACCGGGATGCGGTAATACCGGGCGATTACGCTGTGGCTTGTTTCATGGAACAACACCGAGCCGAAAAAGAGCACGCTGGTAATGATTCCCAGGGCCCAGTGCTGTTGCGCCGACCATGCGGGATGTTGCGATGTGAACTGTTTTGCAAGGGTGACGGTAATCAGCAGGAAGATGATCAGCCAGCTGGCGTGCAGGTAAATGGGAATGCCAAAAATGCGGCCGAGGCGGAAACCGCTGGCCGCTGGTTCCGTGCGCACACGCTGATTTCCAGACGGGGACGCTCCATAACCCGGAGGCTGATCCACGGCGTGATTTCGATCTCCCGGTGGTGGCGGCGAAGCCAATGCAAACTCCCCGGTCAAGTTTAGCAGACGCCGGCCGGTTTAGCGTACCCCGCACCTACGCGCAGCCGGCTCGTGGCCGTGACGTCGTTTCGATTGAGTGTTGTTTTCCACGACGTGTTGCCGCGACCACGCTTGTTCGCATGCCGCACTAGACACGACTACTCCGTCGCTTTGGGACTCCAATCCGCAAATCATTGAAACGATTATTGAGTTGGAGCCCAGCCGTCCCAAGTACAGCAGCTTCAGAAAATGGCGCTACTCCTGCATGTATCAGCGTGCGGCCCAGTCACAACGGAGGACGGTCATGGAATACACAATCAATTTCGTGGGAGTGGCCAGCGCGATTTTTGTTTCATTCGCCGTGGCGCTGGGACTGGAGTGGCTAAGCCTAGTAATGATGATGCGCTTGATGCCTGCGGGGAACGCACCACAAACGGCCAATCGCGGAGTGGCGACCGAGGCGTCACAGCCGTCGAAGAGAGAGGCCGGCAAAGCGGCGTAGCGCCAGCTTGACCTGAGGAGTGCCAGGCAGTGGAGGTGACACATGCTTTTCTTACGCGCATTACTGTTTGTGATTAGTTTCGGGTTTCTCTGTGTCGCTGCGGTAATCATTCTTTACGATATTTATCTCGCGTTCGAACTGGATCGCATTCTGCGAGGTGCCGAAAGCGCACCGAAAAGCGAAGCCCCGTCCGCAGCCGCCGAAGACGGGTCGCCGCCAACGGCCACCGCGGACCAGCCACTTCCCCCGCCGCGCCCCGTTTTTCACTTGCCACCCCGCTCCACGGGCCCGCGCCGGGCCATCCAATGGTCGATCGCAGCAAGATTGTTAACGATCACCGCGTTCTGCAGCCTTGCAGGCAAAGCCATCCTGGTGGTTCCGGACGGCTACGCTGCAGTGCGCATCAGCCAAATTTCCGGCGTGCACGTGGGAACGCTATATCCCGGCGCGCATCTGATCCTCCCGCTGATCCAACACGCCCAATTGTTCGACATTCGCGACAAGGTATATTCCACGGCAGCGTGCGCCAATCCACGCGACAAAGGTCTCGAAGTGCTCACCGTGGAGGCGCGCGAAGGCCTGTCCGTCGGGTTGGCGGTGACGGTGCGTTACCGCCTGGACCCGCGCCATCTGGATTACGTCCAAGCCACGCTCCCGCAACCTATCGATGAACAAATCGTGGCGCCAGTAGTCACCAGCATCTTCCGCGATATAAGCCCGAACTACATGGTGCGCGACGTCTTCTCTACCAAGCGCGACGAATTTCACGCGCGTGCGACGCAAGCCATCACGGCACGGCTGGCCGAAGATCAGATCATCGTAAAGGAAGTGCTTTTGCGCAAAGTTCAGCTGCCGGAGGAATACGCGCAAGGTCTGCAGGGCCTGCTGCTGAAATAACAGGAAGATGATCGCGTCACAGTGGATCAAAGCATCGAGCAGAAAAAAGTGAAGATCGCGGAATCGCAAGCGGAGGCGCAGAAAGTTCGCCAGATCGAACATGCAGAGGCCGACGCGCGCACCCGCGTGCTGATGGCCCAGGCGGAATCGGATTCCATGCACTACACCCTGCCGCTGACGCAAAAACAAATCGAGCAATCGCGCCTGGAAGCCGAAGCGCGCAAGCAAACTACGATCGAAGACGCCGACGCAGCCGCGCAAGCCGAGGTGATCGACAGCAAAGCCGAGCAAGAACGCCGCACCCTGCTGGCCGCCACTCAAAATGAAGAGACGATCAAAGGCGCAGAAGCCGCCGGGCAAGCGAAAGTAATCGACGGTAAAGCGGAGAAAGAGCGCCAGAAGCTGCTGACCGACGCCGAAGCAAATAAGATTCGCATGACGTCGCAGGCCGAGGCTGAAAAGTTACAACTGGAAGCATCAGCGCTAAAGGCTAATCCGATGCTAGTGCAATTGACGGTGGCCCAGCGCCTGAGCGACCGCGTGCAGATCATGATGGTCCCGACCGACGGCAAATTTTTCTTCACGAATGACGTAATGAAGTCCGTGCAAGGCGCTGCGAGCATGGCAGGCATGAATGACCCGCCAACGCGCGGCGCCGGAAAGCCGTAACCGAGGATTTCCGATCGGATTGGTTGCAGCATGCCCCGCGAGAATGGACCGCGGCCCGATTACGGAAGCGATACCGGCAAATACCCTTGCGGGTGGCTGCGATGCGCACAAAGGGTGGGACGCTACGCGAATAAAATCAGCGCAGCTCCATTCGATATGCGCACCGCAGCCGCTCAGCCGGTGCGCGCTAATCCGCGCAGCAGCGCAAGTTACTCGAAAGGCGGTATGCTACTATAACGATTCGCGAACGCGTTTCACGATTCGCACAAACCGATGCGGTGTTCCCGCCGATGCGTCCTCCAATTCCAGGCAGCGCTGATGGGAATTTGTATCATCGCCTGCTCGCACGCCGTGGCGCAAACTCCCACATTACTGCCGCCGCAATGGAATGAAGCGGTGACCCGGCTAGCCGACAAGATCGCTGCCGATGTCAGCCCGCTGCATCCGCTGTCGTTTGAAACCAAAAACATTTCCGGGCTCGACGCGGCAGAGGTCGCGAATCTACAGGCAGCTCTCGAAGCCGAACTGAAAAACCGCAGCTTTCGGATCGCTGCCGCGGATTCTACATCGCCGCAATCAATCACCGATGTGCAGTTCACGGTATCGCAAGGTGTTGCAGGTTACATATTGGCCGCCGAAATCCACACCGCACAGAAAGATACTGGCGCACAGGCAGCAATAGTTTCCGCTCCGAAATCGCCGCCCGGAGCAGGGCAGCAGCCCGGTGAATCGCTGACTCTCAGTAAGCGCCTCGTGTGGCAACAGCCAGAAAAGATTCTCGATTTCGTCCTGTTTTCCGAGCCGGCTGGAACTTATTCCACACTGGTAATTCTCGAACCCGACAGACTGGTTTCCTATCGCTCGAGCGATGCTGAGTGGCAAGCGTGGAGGAGCGTCCCGATTGCACATGCAAAGCCCTGGCCGCGCGATTTAGCGGGTCAGATAAACGTGGACGAAAAAATTGTGATCCTTCCCGGCGTTCAATGTTCGGGCGATTTGTCGAGTTTGGAGAACTTCAAGTGTTCGGCCTCCGATCAGCCGCTCGACGGCGGCAGGGCGGCCGCGCGAATTTCCGGGCGCGACGAGAGTTCGCAGGTTCAGCTTGACGCGCGCTGCGGCGCCAATTCCGTGATAGTCGCCACAGGAACCGGCGATTGGATTCAATCAGATTCAATGCAGGGATATCTCTCTAAAGACAGGAAGCAGCCTCCGGTATCTTCGGGAGTAGGAATTGAATTCGATGGGCCAGTAGTAGCCCTGAACGCGCAAGGGCGGGAAAGTGCGGCGCGCGCCATCGTGCTGAATTTGAAAACAGGGAATTACGAGGGATACATTGTTACGGCGACTTGCAGCCATTAGCTCCGTGCTACTCGTCGCATTCGTTGCGATGCCCGCTCGCAGCGCGCGGCGGCCTCGCTACGGTGGGACGCTCCGCGTCGAGATCGGCGCGTTGATTGCTTCTCTCGACGTGTCGGTGGCTGCCACAACGCCGGAGGAAGCAGCGGCAAAAACTCAGATCGACACGCTGATCTACGATACTAAGGATGCAGGCGCAGGGTTTGCGGGCGTCGCAGGCAGCGGCCTATTCCGCGCGACCGATTGGGAAGGCGGAAAACACGCGATCCTGACAACGAATAGTTCGCGTGACGACCGTCCTTTCCTGGACTCAATCGAAATCATCATGGGTGTTTCGGCGCGCGACCGCTTGCTTGATTTAGAGTTGGGCAAGGCCGACTTCGCAGAAATTCCGCCGCAGGATGCGCGCAGCGCAACCGAGCGCGGCGTTCGCGTCAGCGTTTCGAAGCCGGATGAACTGCTCGCGCTGGTTTTCAATAACGCCGATAGCGTCGCGGCACGCAATCCGGGCATTCGCGAGGCAGTAGCGCAATCAATCGATCGCGCGGCTATCGTAAATTTTATTTTGCAGAAGATGGGAGAAGCTGCCGGCGGCCTGCTGCCGCAGTGGTCGAGCGGTACCGCGTTCCTTTTTGGCACCGCGAACGACCCGTCGCGCGCCAAAGAACTCTGGTCACAAATCTCATCTTCCCCCACATTAGGGTTGGGATATGATTCCGCTGATCCGTTGGAGCAAAGTTTGGCGGAACGAATCGTAGTGAATGCAAGGGAAGCTGGAATTTCCATGACGGCCCTGGCGATTCCAAATGCTTCGCTGGCGAAAGCGCGCGGAATTTCGCAGACCCGTCGCATCGATGTGCAGTTGATGCGCTGGCGAATGCCCACGTCACTTCCGGAGGATGCGCTGGGAAGTTTTGTTCAGGACGTCGCCAGCTCGCTAGAGATTACGAGCGGCGCGAACCTGCGCGCCGTGCCAGACTCCCCTTCGGCTCAGGACATTTATAATGAGCAGCGCGCGATTCTGGATTCGTACGCCGTCGTCCCGTTGGTCTGGGTGCCGCGAGTTTACGGATTGAGCGCGCGCGTGCGGGACTGGACGGTTCCAGGCCCGGGCGAACCCTGGCCGCTTGCGGACGTTTGGCTGGACACGGACGCTGCAGCAGTGAAGCGATCACAAAATTAAAATTTCTAGATTTATTGGCAATCGCTGTGAAAGCGTGGCGCAAGACAAGGCTGAGCGAGTAATCGGACTAAAAACAGTCAAAGGTAAATCGTGACGTTTCGTACCAGGCTTTTCATCAGCTTCATCGCAGCGCTGCTGCTTTCCGTGGCGCTGGTGGCTGCGGGTGTGAGTATCGTCACTCGCCGCGCTTTCGATGAACTGAATCGCGAACATAGCCAAGCCCTCCTGGCTCAATTCCAGCGTGAATTTCAACGCCGCGGCAAGGAAGTAGTGGAGCGCGTGAAGGGAATCGCCGATGCCGAAGCCACGGTACGAATGGCGATTGATCTGAGCCGGCCGAATGCGGACGTGTCAGTTTATGTGAATGACGCCCATGGCATCGCGCGATCGCATCAGCTGGATATCCTCGATCTGGTCAGCAACGACGGCACCATCATTTCCTCTGAGGAATCCCCGGCGCGTTTCAATTACAAGATGGAATGGGTCACCAAGCCGGAGGACTGGACTGCGCGTGGAGCCTTCCTGACGAAAATGGACACGGAAGCAGGTCCTGCGCTCGCCTTGTTATCGGTGGCAACGGTTCGGGTGGGAGATCGGGACCTTTACGTAGTAGGCGGCGAACGGCTGGGCAAGGAATTCCTGGCCTCGCTGGTGCTCCCATCGAACATGCGCGCGCTTCTGTATCTGAATCTCGATCCCGAATTTCAAGAAACGGATTTGATCGATGCGAACGGCAACGCGCCGGACGCCGACCGCTTCGCGCCCCTAGTACAAAAGGAAAAAATTAACCCGATCGAGCAAAGCTTCAATATCGATTGGTCAATTGACCCGGCAAGCTCGGAAATATTTCACGCCTGGCCGCTGCAGGGACGCTCCAAAGAACTGCTGGGCATTCTGTTCGTGGGTAGTTCGCAGCACATGACTGTTACGTTGGTGCGGCGCATTCGCTGGCTTGCGTTGGGGGTTATCGCGGTCGGCTTACTTTTCGGACTGGCGCTGAGCTGGTGGGGCGCGGCGCGAGTGACAAGGCCCGTACAAAAACTGGCGCAAGGCGCGCGGGAAGTAGCAGAAGGGAATTGGAACACACGAGTGGATGTGCAAGGCAGAGATGAAATCGGCCAGCTGGCGAAATCCTTCAATCGCATGACGGAACAGCTCGTCGAGCAGCGCGAGCGCCTGGTGCAGGCGGAGCGGGTGGCAGCGTGGCGGGAATTGGCGCGGCGCTTAGCGCACGAATTGAAAAATCCGCTATTCCCGTTGCTGACGACGGTGGAAAATTTGCAAAAGGCCCGTGAGCAGAATTCCGCGCAATTCGACGAGATCTTCCGCGAATCCACAGGCATCCTGCTGACGGAAATCGAAAACCTGAAGACCATCATCGGGCGCTTCAGCGATTTCGCCAAAATGCCGCACCCGGAACTGGCCGCAGTGAACCTGAACGACATAGTGCGTAACGTCATTAAACTATTCGAAGCGCAATTCAGCGCGGTAGGCCGGCCGGCGATCACTCCGGAATTGCACCTGGAAGAACACCTGCCCACAATGCAGGCGGACGCGACGCTGCTCCATCGCGCGGTGGAAAATCTGGTCTTCAATGCAATGGACGCGATGCCGGCCGGCGGCATTGTGATGCTGCGCACGCAGCACCATCGTCACGAAGTTTCTCTGGAAGTTTCGGACACCGGCACAGGCTTGACGCCGGAAGAATCCGAACGATTATTCACTCCTTACTACACCACCAAGCAGCACGGCACGGGATTGGGCCTGGCCATCGTGCAAGCGGTAGTGGCAGACCATGGCGGCAGCATTTCCGTGGAAAGCGAAACGGGAGTCGGCACCACATTTCACATTGAACTGCCCATCAAGCCCGCGCACCAGCCCCATGGACTTCCGATGATAGCAGGAAGAAAAGACGACGAGGCGTAACCGCCCGTGCCCGCAAAGGCAAACATCCTGATAATCGACGACGACGCGAACACTCTGGCATCGCTGGCGCGCGCCTTCCGACTGGCCGGCCACGAGGCCACGGTTTGCGACAACGCCACTCGCGCTTTGGAGCTGGCAAAAACGGAACACTTCGATCTGATTCTTTCCGATGTAGTGATGCCGGGACGCGACGGCATCGCCCTGCTCAAAGATTTCAAGGCCATCGGCCTGGCAACGCCGGTAGTAATGATGTCCGGCCAAGCGTCGATTGAAATGGCGGTGAAAGCCACGCGCATGGGCGCGAGCGATTTCCTCGAAAAGCCAATATCGACCGAGAAGCTTCTGCTGACGGTAGAAAACGCGCTACGCCTGAAACAGCTCGAAGAAGAAAATCGCGATCTCAAGCGCAGGCTGGGCCGCCATCAGATGGTATGGGCGAGTCCCGCGATGAAAGAAGTGATGGCGCAAGTCGAACAGGTAGCCGCAAGCGAAACCCGCGTCTGTATTCGCGGCGAAACCGGAACAGGCAAGGAGTTGATCGCCCGGACGCTGCACGAAAAGAGCCTGCGCCGCGCCGGTCCATTCATCTCGCTGAATTGCGCAGCGGTCCCAAGCGAGCTGATGGAAACCGAGCTGTTCGGCCACGAAAAGGGATCGTTCACTGGCGCAGCATCCCGCCACACCGGAAAATTCGAACAAGCGCATCACGGAACGTTATTCCTGGACGAAATTGGAGACATGCCGCCGACAATGCAGGCGAAACTGCTGCGCGTCCTAGAAGAAGGCGAAATCGAGCGAGTAGGGGGCGACAAACCTTTGGCGGTGGACGTAAGAGTGGTGGTGGCCACCCATCGGAATCTCGAGGAACAAGTGCGCCAAGGCCTATTCCGCGAAGATTTGTATCACCGCGTGTTCGTGTTCCCAATAACCTTGCCGCCGCTGCGCGAGCGCCGCGAGGATATTCGCGTACTGGCCGAACATTTCGTGGGCCAACTGGGAGAACAGAACAACTGGAAGCCGAAGAAATTGCCTCCTGCGGCGATTGCGGAATTGGAAGGCTACGCGTGGCCAGGAAATGTGCGCGAGCTGCGCAACGTGATCGAGCGCGTGCTGCTGACGGCCCCCGGCGAGGTCGTCGACGCTGAAGCAGTAACGCGGGCGCTGCCACGTTCAGCGGTGTCAGCCAATCCTCAAGCTTCTGCATTCTCAGCAGTTCTGCGAACAGGCCCTCTAGCGCAGCGGGTAGACGCCTTCGAACGCGAAACCCTGCTGGAAGAATTGAAGCTGCATCATCACCACATGACCAATACAGCAAAAGCACTGGGCCTGGAACGCAGCCACCTCTACAAAAAATGCCAGCAGCTGGGAATCGACCTGCGCGCGATCCGGCAAACGGAGTGAACAAAATAACTTCAAGGCAGGAAGGTGAGTTAATTTATTCGGTCTGGGCGGACTTCCTGCGCCAGCTAACCAGGTAAGACCGCGCGATATACACCAGCAAAGCAAGCGCTGTGATGGTCCAGAAGGCTCGTTGATTCAGCGTGACCGCAAACACCAGCATTGCAACGAAGAATCCCCACATGAATAATTCGCCGAGAAATGCTTGCCGCCATTTCGGCTGAAGCCCGCTGGCTGGCAAGCGCGGGCTAAAAGAAGGCCACAGCCGGGGCACGCGGCTGCAAAATTCAATGTAGGGTTTTCCTTGCTCGCGGCACAGGTTCGCCTCTTCCAGTCCGATCAAGCGCAAACAGAAGATCAGCATCCCGGCAACGATGAACACAAAGCCAGCCCGGCTGGCCAGAAGTCCCATCCCGATGGCCAGCAAAACGTTTCCCAGATATAAAGGATTGCGTGTATAGCGGTATGGCCCGTCGGCCAGAACCTTTTCCGCTCGTAGATTCGGGTCTTGAACCACGTCCGTGCGCAGGTAAGCGGAGGCCCAGGTGCGCAGAAGCGCAGTGAGGAAAACGAGGAAGGTGCCAAAAAAAACTATTAGCCTTTCGGCCCAATCCGCACGCGCCGAATTTGCTCCAAACGTGCGATGGGCCACGTATTCAGCGACGTTTACGCGATCTACCTGGTATAGCAGGAAGCCAAACCAAAAAATCGCTCCGATAATCCAGAAGCGCTGGCGGAACTCGAATCCCGTGGCTTTCATATATCTCCAAAAAATCTCAGAGGCCGTTCACTTCTCATTACGCAAACTGGTGGCGATTTTATTACAGCCTGGCAGGGTGTATTTTGCCTTCGATGCAGCTGCGCAACGACAATCCCGCAATGCGCTGTGATACCGCATGTCCTCATCGAGTTGGGTGCGAATCATGCCGCGGGGCCGGGAAAAAATGTTTCAAAAGCAGGTGGGTAGGCAAGTAAACAACGAGGACCAGCGCCAAATAGGTGATCATAATGTGTACCGGACCTGGCCCCAGTGCGCGGTGAAAAAACGGATCCCTGAGAGCAAAATTCAGATTGTCCTGCGGCGTAACAAACCTCGAAGCGATCAGGATAGGAAGCGCGATGGCGGCTTGCAGTTTCCAGCCACGTCGGTCGTAGCCCAGCCGGCCCAGCGACAAAATTAAAATAACCGGCATCACGACGTGAAACAGTGAAAGCATCCGCACCCATAGTGGGTAAGTAGCGTCGAAGAGATATTCCGTCCCTCCAATCGCGTGCCGGCCGAGCAACAGCCGCGCCGCCACATCAAGCGACCAGATACTATCGATCACGACCGACGAAATTGCCTGGCTCGATAGCAACAACGCATTGCTATCCCACAATCCGATACACGTGAGGATCACGGCCACATCGCAAAGATGCAGAAAATTGGCAGGGCCCCACGCGCGCCAATACGCAACAAACCAGAAAATCAGCCACAGCAAGGCCGTCCAGCGCAGCCAATCGGGAGTTTTGTTTGGTGCTGCTGGAGTGCTTTCCATTTTTCGTTGCAATCCGCGTCATCGTAACAAACTGTCCAATGAAATCCCATGCTGCATAGTTTCCCTGTGACGTGGTAGCTGCTCCTGGTAACAAACGCATTTGAATCTGTAGCGGCCACTCCCAGGCGGGCGAATGCTTTCGATTAGTGACTGGGTGCGGCGCAAGGACATAATCGAGATCTCGACCTTTCGCTGGCGGCACCTGCGTCTGCGTGCGAGAATTTGACGAGTGCAGATCAATCCAGGATGGTTCGTGGCAGGCGGAGTGTGCGCCGCAAGCGGCATATTCGCGTGGGGCGCGGTCGCGCCCTCGGCGCAGCTATTTGGCGCAACGCTCCGCGGCCTGGATGACCCGGCCGCAATGGCCATCACGTTCGACGACGGCCCGAACCCGTCGGTCACCCCGCAACTGCTCGCACTATTGGAGCGCCACGAAGTTACCGCGACATTTTTTTTGATTGGAAAGTATGTTCGATCGGTTCCAGGACTGGCCAAAGAGATCGCCGAGCGCGGCCACGCGATTGGCAATCACACCGAAACCCACCCGCGACTTACGTTTCTGTCGGCGCGAGGAATCGAGCAAGAATTGTCCCGCTGCGACGATGCAATCCTTTCTGCAACGCGAAAGAAGCCGCGCTGGATACGGCCGCCATACGGCTACCGCAGCCCATTGCTTGACGGAATCGTGCGAAGGCGGGGCGGAGCCGGCGTCGCCATGTGGAGAGCCTCAGCGGGGGATTGGAAAACGAATTCTCCCGAGCCAGTGATTCGGCGCCTGCACAGAGCACGGGGCGGCGACATAATCCTGCTGCACGATGGCGATCACCGCAGGCTCGAAGGCGACCGTCAACATGTAGTCAAAGCGCTCGAGTACTGGCTGCCTCGCTGGAAAGACGCAGGCATGCGATTCGCGAATCTGGACAAAACAAACTATAATTCGGAGGCCGACTAAAACCATGGACGAAAAACGCTATTACGACGAAAAGCCCGAAACGAAGCAAATGACGCTGACCTGCCCGCACTGCCGCGAGGAGAATGCCTATCCGGTTCGCTGGATGGCTCGCAACAAGAAGAGCCAGATCCCGCCAGGCGGCAATGAAGACGATCGCGCGAAATTCGCGAAAGCGCGTTCCTACATGGTGCGCATGGACGATATGGTGGCGTGCCGCAATATTCGCTGCAGAAAGCGGTTTGACCTGACCGGCCAGACGGTGATTTTGACGTAACGGAGAAACCGCGGGCCGGGGCAAATGCTTCGTGTCTTCGGATATCAAAAGTGGCAGGAAACTCGCTTCACGCGTGGCGGATCGAAAACGCAATCGAAATCAAACCTCTTCGGATTCGCCGCCCCGCACAACCCCAGCAGGAACGCCTTCCAGCACCTCGCGAACTTTCGCAGCGAGCGCCTTCAAATTGAAGGGCTTTTGCAGAAACGCCATGCCGCCTTCCAGCACGCCATGCCGGAAAATGCTGTCGTCGGTATAGCCAGAAATATAGAGGACCTTCAGCCTGGGCCGTCGAGCGGAAACACGCGTAGCCAGTTCGCGGCCACTGAGGTGGGGCATCACCACGTCGGTTATCAGTAACTGAATTTCTCCATCGTGCTCCGAAGCAATCTCAAGGGCTTTCACGCCGTCGGGAGCTTCGAGAACCCGATAGCCGCGCGCCGATAAATATTCGGTGACCAGTTCGCGCACGCTCATTTCATCTTCCACGAACAAGATGGTCTCGGTCCCGGGCTCCGGCGCCCTGTGTATTTTTTCCTGGACTTTCGCATCAGACAGCGCCATCACCAGCGGCAGGTAGATCTTGAAGGTCGTGCCGTGGCCAACTTCGCTGTAGACCCAGATGTAACCACCGCTTTGCTTCACCACGCCATAGACGGTAGCGAGCCCCAGGCCCGTTCCGCGGCCCTGTTCCTTGGTAGTGAAAAACGGCTCGAAGATACGAGCTTGCGTGGCGGCGTCAATCCCGCAACCGGTGTCGCTAACCGTCAACATAATATAAGGACCCGGCTCCACCACAGCGTGTTGCGCGGCATAGCGATTATCCAGTTCAATGTTGGAGGTCTCAATCGTCAGACGGCCGCCATTGGGCATAGCATCACGCGCATTGACGACGAGGTTCAGCACGACCTGCTCGATTTGGGTGGGATCGGCTTTCGTGCAGCCCAGGTTGGGCCCGGGCAGAAACGCCAGTTCGATATTCTCGCCAATCACGCGCGAAACCATCTGAATCATTCCGCCGACGACTTCGTTCAGATCCAGAACCCGCGGCTGCAGCACCTGCATCCGGCTGAAGGCCAGCAATTGCCGCGTCAGGGCCGCAGCGCGCTCAGCGGCTTGCTGAATCTGCAGCACGTTTTGCCTTGCCGGGTCGCGGCCCTCGGCTGATCCAGCAGCGATCAGGCGATCGCGCAGCATTTCGGCGTGGCCCTTCACCACCATCAGCAGGTTATTGAAATCGTGCGCCACTCCGCCGGCCAGTTCGCCCACGGCCTGCATCTTTTGGGATTGACGAAGTTGGTCGGCCAGCTGTTTGCGGTCGGTAATATCAAGCGCAACTCCAATCACGCCGAGCAGTTCGCCGTCGCTATTGCGCAGAGGTTGCACGTGAGATTCGAAAATCCGATTCTGCCAGATGAGTTCGTAAGTGACAGACTGCCCGGCCATCGCCATTTGCTGCGCGGCTATGGAAGGAAACTCGGGATCGTCCGTTTGGAAATATTGAAATAAAGTCTTCCCGACAAGCTCACCAGGGCGCAGCCCCAGATGCTCGAGACCCGTGCCGGTGGCCGAGGTATAGCGAAAAAATTTATCCGTGGTCCACATAATTGCCGGCATCCTTTCCATCATTACCGCCAAACGCGTACGGCCCTCGTGCCGTTCGATCTGCGATTTTTCGAGATCCTCGAGCATGCCGTTAATGGCAGTCCCAAGAAAAGCGAGTTCATCTTTGCCCGGAATGTCGAGCCGCGCCGAGAGGTCACCACTGGCCCCGACCCGCGTGATGTTTTCGGTCAAACTGGCGATGCGGGAAATCACGAATCGCTCCAGCAAAAATAGCGTGACCGCCCCGAAACACAGCCCGGCAGCGATGACCAGCAAGAGGAACTGAACTAAGCTGGTGCGCCCCTGCCGATAGATCGTTCTGGGCAGCAAGACCCGCATGATTTCCGCGGACCGTCCATAGATATCTGGTAATCGCTCATAGGCAGCCAGAGATTCGCTGTCGAGTTCGCGCGTAACAATCGGCGTCTTCCCGGAAAGTGTGGCAGCGGCCGCACGGAAATCCGGCGAGAGTGAAAAGGTATCCGGACGCTGGATCTCGATGGGCATCAGCGTCATTTCAGCCAGGTGTCTTACTTCGGCGTCATCGATTACGCGGCCCATAATCATGGTACCCGCGATCGGTCCCTGCGAGCCGCCGCTAAGAATTGGCCTGGAGTCGACCAGAACCGGTCCCTCTGGAAGAACCAGAATGCCGGCAACCTTGCTATCGGTGCTGGGGTGAGTCAGAAGGATTGATTCCGGTTTCAGGTGATCTTCGATACCGGCAGGAATTGGAATTTCGCCGCCCGTTGCGACGTCGAAACCCTTGGAGAAGAGCTCGTGACCTTTAGAGTCAAATATAATTACGAAGCTGACTTTGAGTTGCTGAAACGTGGTGGTAAGGAATTCCGGCGGAACATAGCTTGGATCCCGGCCACTTACATAGGCAGAGCTCAGGTACCAGGATGCATACTCGCTGGTGGTTTGATCGAGCCTGCTCAGTTCGTTTGTCAAGGCGCTTGATGCGCGTCCCATATTTTCCCGGGCGAAGTCTTCTTCGATTTTCGTGAAGCCGCGGATCAGAAGAACGCGCGAAATCAAGAATAAACCGCTGACTAATCCGATCATCGTGACGGCAATGATCAGCAGCGTCATCCGCCGGAGGGACGACGGCCCTGTGAGGCGCGCTATGGGGAGAGGTCCCATGGGAAGGCTCAATATGATTATATTGAGGCTCACTATGATTATATCGGGACGAATGGAAGTAAAGTCGTCACGGTGTCGTAGTCGTACACCTCCCTTGGGCTGGAGGAAACACTGGCAGCCGGTGATTCTGAGGTTTATTCTGAAGGCATCTCAGGTGCGTGAGATGGCATCGGAATTACTGAATTCCGTAAAGGATTTTACGATGAGACGCCTTTTTTACTTCCGATGCGCCGCCATTTTAGGCGTAACTCTCGGTTTAACGATTGCAGCGGCAGCTCAGGAGGCCGGACCTATGCCGCCGGCTCCGGCAACTCAACCCGCGCCGCAAAACCCACAAAGCCCGCAAAACCCGGGCCCTTCGACGCAAGCTCCATCAACTCCAACTCCGCCGCAACCGCAGCCCTCTGGCATACCTAACACCAGCGGTGCAACCTCCGGCAACGCCGACGCCACAGCCACAACTGCGGCAGCGACGCCACCGCCCGCGGCGAAACCCGTCGCAAAGATCGAAGTCCCATCCGGCACGCATATTCCTCTCGTCATACACAATTCAATTTCCACGCGCAGCGCGCGCCCTGGCGATCCAGTCTATTTTGAGACGCTCTTTCCCGTCATGATCGACGGCAAAGTAGTAATCCCCGCGGGTTCCTACGTAAGCGGAGAAGTCACCGAGTCGAAGCGCCCGGGCCTAATAAAGGGTCGCGGTGAATTCATGATCAAGCTGACAACGCTGATTCTTCCGAACGCGTACATGGTCAATTTGAACGCGACACCCAGTAATGCCGGAACCGGCGGCAATGAAACCACCGACAGTGAAGGCAAAATCGTCGGCGACTCCGAAAAAGGCCATGACGTTGGCACGATAGCGAAAACAACAGCCGCTGGCGCCGGCATCGGCAGCATCGCGACACGAAGCGGAACTGGCGCAGGAATCGGTGCGGCCGCGGGCGCAGCCGTTGGTCTGGCAGCAGTGCTACTCACGCGAGGCCCCGAAGCAGAAATGCCGCGCGGCTCAACAGTCGAAGCAGTAATCGATCGCTCAATCTATCTCGATGCGGACAAAGTGCAGTTTACGACTCCGGGCCAGGCATCCAGCCTGGCAGGCCCACCAAACCGCGAGCCAGTACGAAACAAAGACCCCTTCTAAACAAAAGCGACTCTGCCCAGACAGCTAGTTACAAATAGCCGGAGCTGTTCGTGGGAACGTCGATCGCGTTCGCGGGAGCTTCCATCGTTTCGGCTGAAGCCTGCCTACTCTTTGCAGGGCCCGGATTCTATGCACGGGGGAAGGAGCGCTGAAAAGTCTGGGTGACGATTAACTTTTGCGCTTACGACCGTACTTTTGCTCGTGTGCTTCTCTTCCGGAATGGCCGGTTTTTTCGCGTTATGGATTTGGGTTTTTGCTTCTTACCAACTTTTGCGTTTTCCAGTGCCTTTGTATTCTTGAAGATTTTGCGCGTCTTGCCATAATGTTCGATCGCCCGCCACATGTACCAGCTGGCAACCGTGCGATACGGACGCCAGCGTTCGCCAAAGGCCGCGAGTTCACGGGGCTTGGGCATCACTTTCTTGCCGTAGGTCAACGCAAAACCCTTCTGCACGCCGTAATCGTGAATAGGCAGAACATCCGGCCGCCCCAGCCGGAAAATCAAGAACATCTCCACAGTCCACGCGCCGATGCCGCGCACGGAAATCAGCCGCTTCACCAGTTCTTCATCCGATAGCTTTTCCGCTTCTTCCAAAGCAGGAACTACACCATCGATCGTTTTTTGCGCGAGGTCTTTCATGGCCGCTGCCTTGGCATTCGAAAGCCCGGCCTGGCACAGCTTCTGATTCGGAACGGCGAGAATTTCCTGCGGAGTAGGGCATTGCCCATTCGAACCCAGCGCCTTGATGCGCTCGAAAATCGTCCGGGCAGCTCGGCCACTGATGCTCTGGTGCGTAATGGCCTCCAGCAGCGATTCGTATACGCTGTCGCATTCGTCCAGCGTGAACCGGAAAGCCCCGGTCTTCGCAATCACGCGAGCCAGTCGCTTATCAATCTGCGATAAATGCCGGTGAGCTCTTAGGTGATCGAATGGCAGGGAAATAGCTTCATTCATAGGCGCATCCAAAGCATACCGGACGAACACCGCTACGTACAACGTGGGCATATTCGCAGGACGATGACGAACGTCCCGGCAACGGTTCAATCGAGCGCTTGTGCTAGTATCATTCGCTTATGAAAACTGGAATTATCGGCCTGCCGCAAGTAGGGAAGACCAGCTTATTTCGCATACTCACCGGAGCGCGTCTCGAAGGCCGCAGCGCACCCAATCAGGCGCATGTTGGAATTGCAAAAGTGCCGGACCCGCGGGTCTTACGGCTGGCGGAAATATTCAAGCCCAAGAAAAATACTTTTGCCACGATTGAATACGTTGACGTTGGCGGACTGCAGGAGGACCGCGAGAAAAACTCCGCTTCGCTGGTGCCTTTACGCGAAGCCGATGCGCTCGCGCACGTAGTGCGGCTGTTCGAAAACCCCGCGGTGCCGCATGAAGGCGGATCGCTCGACGCTTTGCGCGACATCGAGAGCGTTGAAATCGAATTAATGCTCTACGATCTGGAACAAACTTCCAAACGCATGGAGCGGCTCGAAAAGGACATAAAGAAAAAAAAGGAAACGATCCTCGAAACGGAACTCGCGCTCCTGACGCGCTGCCGCAAGGCGCTGGAAGCCGAGCAGCCACTGCGCGAACTGGAATTCAAGCCGGAAGAATTGAAGATGCTTACCGGCTTTGAATTTCTCACCCGTAAGCCCATGCTCTACGTGCTGAATCTCAGCGACGACGAAGCGGCAGATATCGATCGGGTGATTGAAAAGCATCATCTGGAAAAGCTGACCAGCAAAACGCGCACGGCGGTGGTTCCATTTTGCGGCAAAATCGAAGCGGAATTGGCGGAGCTGCCCGAGGCGGAAGCATCGGAAATGATGAAGGCCTACGGGTTAAAGGAATCGGGGCGCGACAGGCTCATCCAGGCAAGCTACCAGTTGCTCGGCCTGATTTCTTTCCTCACGGCAGGCGAACCGGAATGCCGCGCGTGGACCATCGAACGTGGCATGAACGCGCAAGAAGCGGCTGGAGCGATTCATAGCGACATCGAGCGCGGATTCATCAAGGCCGAGGTAGTGAACTGGGAAAACTTAGTGAAGGCGGGCAGTTTCGCGGCGGCGCGCGAGAAGGCGCAAGTCAAGCTCGAAGGGAAAGAATACATCGTGCAGGACGGCGACGTAATTCTGTTCCGTCATTCTGGCTAGCAGCTGCGGCGTTTATTCCAATGACTGATCGCGAACTTTTTGGAGTGCGGCGGCTGGCTTGCCCTGGGAATGAATGGCCGCCGTTTTGCGATTCGCGATTCACTAAAAGCGAAAGCAGGCGGGGCAAGCGTGGCCCAAGAAAAAGCGGGAGCAAGTTCCCGCACTCCCCATAGGATTTCGACGGGTTCGAATTTATAGAAAATGCCTTCTGCCATAACGCGGATATTCGTAGCCCTGCTCCTGGGTCTTTCCGCAGCCGGCGCGAACGTGCTGGGCGGGTCGCTCATCGCCCACCGGCAGTGGTCGCGCCGCTACCTGAAATACTTCATCGCCTTGGGCGCGGGATTCATGCTGGCGACAGCCGTGCTCGAAATGATTCCGGAATCGCTCAAGCTGCGCGGAGACAACGAAACACTCCTGTTCCACGACAGCAGTTCGGTGTTCGTGCTGGTCCTTGGCGGATATTTCATCGTTCATTTTTTCGAACATACTCTTGCGCCGCATTTTCACTTCGGCGAAGAAACTCACCACCAGGAAATTTCGCACGCTCACGCCAGTTACGCCGCGCTGCTGGGCTTGGGAATCCACACGTTTTTCGATGGCGTGGCGATCGCCTCGGGCTTGCTGGTGTCGGCATGGCTCGGCGGCGTAATTTTCGTCGCGATCTTCCTGCACAAATTACCGGAAGGCTTCACGGTGGCCTCACTGATGCTCGCGAGCGGACAAAGCCGGCGCGTGGCCTTCATCTCCTCCGTAATCCTGGGCGGAGCGACATTGCTGGGCATGGCTCTAATGTTCTTGCTGCGCGGCACGGTGGCAATAGCACTGCCGCTCTCAGCGGGGGTTACGCTGTACGTGGCCGCTTCGGACCTGATTCCCGAAGTGAACCACGAGCCCGGAATCGCTATGGCTTTGTTGGTATTTTTGGGCGTAGCTGTAATGGTCGCGCTCAAAGCGCTGTTTCACGTCTAAGTTACTGATAATAAAGGTCAAGCGATGAGCGATCTCCTTCGTCAGGGAAGAATACGGGGCAACTTTTTAGCCTCCCAAGGGTTTCATAATCAGAGGCGAAATAAGGATCATGGCACACTCCCATGCCTTGCAACTTTATGGCCCCGCAAGTGTTAGCTACAATGTGGAGGCCATGACCAGGTCTGACGTCCAACTGATGCTGGACGTGAAGGCTGGGGACGATGCGTCCTTCAACCTTCTTCTCCAGAAATATCGAACGCCGCTGATTAATTTCCTTTACCGTATGGTGAGAAATACGGCGACGGCAGAAGACTTGGCACAGGAGGTTTTTTTGCGAGTGTATCGCGCGCGGAAGCAATATTCTCCCAGCGCGAAATTCACCACCTGGCTGTTTCGCATAGCGACGAACCTGGCGCTGAACTCCGTACGCGATAACCGGCACCGTCAGATGGACGTCTCAATTGACGCACCGGTGGAAGAGGAAGCGGCTGCGCCGATGCCGCTTCCCACGCGCGAGATGCGCATAGACGAACACATGATCGAACGAGACCGCGCAGAATTTATCAAGCGTGCGATTGCTTCGCTGCCGGAAAAGCAGCGGGTCGCGGTTCTGCTGCATAAGTACGAAGAAATGGATTACGCGGAGATTGCGAAAATTCTGGAATGCTCGGAAAGCGCGCTGAAGTCGCTTTTATTTCGCGCTTACGAGACCCTGCGAGTGCAACTGGCACCACTTGTGGCCCAGCCGGTGGAGCATCGCGCAGGAGAGGGACGGCCGTCATGAAGAAGTGTGAAGAAGTTTCCAATCAATTGATCGCGTATTTGGATCGCCGGGCAAGTTCGGCTGACCGGCTGGAGGTCGAAGCTCATCTGGCCGAGTGCCGCGCTTGTCACGAGCGCGCCGAAGGATTCCGCAAGCTCTGGGGCCTGCTGGAGGAGGAGCCGCTGGTCGAGCCTTCGCTCAGTTTCGATGCGCGGGTTCGCGCGCGCGTGTCCGAAGAACCGCGGCAGCGCTGGTTCGGCTGGCTGGTGCCGCAACCGCGCCTCGCGTTTTCGATGGCTCTGCTGCTGGCTCTAAGCGTGTGGACGGCGCATCTGCCGCGAGAAGGCGGTGCTCCGATAGCTTCCGAGCAGCAGGATTTCGAAGCCATCCAGGATCTTGGGGTGCTGGAAAATTACGATGTGCTGAGCAAGTTCGATGCGTTGTCTGAAGTTCCGGTGGAGGCAACACCGGACCAGCAACAGGCCCAGCCGCCTAGCCCTAATTCCGATGGCAGCGATCAGCCGGCATCGGAAGAATAAAGTTTGGAACGTCAGCGCAGTGCCGAATACCCAATGCTCGGAGCCAGAATATTATTCGCGCTAGCAATTGTGCTCTCGATAGGGCTTGCGGCGCAGCCTGCCTTGGCGCAGAGACACGTTGGCCCCGGTCCACAACGATTCAACTCGCCCCAGGCAGCACAGCGCCGGCAAAATGCCCGAGCAGCGCGCGCTAGTCGTTTTCAAGCCGCTCATCCCAACGCGCAAGGCGCCGCCCATCCGCCGAGCACATCTCGTCCTCCCGGCAATGAAAACGGCCAACGCGGCCAGGAGAATGGCGCGAACGAGAATGCGCGCGCGGGGCAGGCGCCGTATGGCAACACGTACCGTCCGCCGGGAAATAGCGGCGGGCCGGCGCAACGGAACGGCGAACAGAACGGCCGAGCTGCGGCCAATCTTCCTCCGGCCTGGGGACAGCGGCTTCACAACATGTCACCTCAGCAGCAAGACCGCTTCCTGCAGAATAACGAGCGTTTCAAAAGTCTGCCGCCGGAGCAGCAGCGACAGGTCCGCCAGAATTTACAGAAGTGGAATAATCTTTCACCCGCCGAAAGAGACAGGGTTCAGCACAGTTACCAAACCTGGCAGCACATGTCTCCCGAGCAACGCCAATACGTCCAGCGAAGTCTGTTACCGAAATGGCAGCAGATGACGCCAGACCGCAAGCAAGCAGTTACCGATCGCCTGCACACGCTGCAAGGAATGAGCCCAGCCGACAGGCAGGGCGCGCTGAACGATCCGAAGTTCATGCAGGGACTGAATCCCGACGAGCAGTCAGTCCTGCGCGGACTGGACTCCGTACGCAATCCCAATCCATAATTCTCGACATTGAGTCAAACGGAAGAAGCGTCGGCTTTCGCAAGGCTGGCTTGTGCCGAGGCATGAAGGCCGCTGTCCCGCGGCTCTTTACGTATATCCAGCAGATCCTGCCGCACAAAAACATCGTTAGGCTCCAAACGCTTCCACAGCGCATAGCCCTTCTGCACAAAGTAGTCCACGTAGCCCTGCTCCAGAAACAAGTTCTCGATAATCAACACTTTTGGTTTGTAAACGTTAAAGGAAAGCCCACCCAACACCTCCAGTTCTCAGCCTTCCACATCGATGCACACAACATCGATCTCCCGAAGGTCGCTGGCATGTTCCCGTAAAATCGTGTCCAGCCGCCGCACCTTCACCTTAATCTCGCCAATGGAGGTTGGCGCTGTTTTCATCATTTCGGCATATTTTCCGCGCACCCCCAGCGACGAGAAACTTTCGTTCGTCACTGGCCTATCCTTGTACGTGGCGTCTGTCTTCACCACGAAGAAGTTCACATCGTCCCGGTCCGCATCCCCGCACGCGCACTCAATAACCTCGAACCCCTGCCGCCGCTGCAATTCGCAAAAATAAGGATTGGGTTCGATCGAGAGCACTCGCCAGCCGCGAGACCGAAACGTAGCACTAACCGACAAGTAGTCCGGCTTGGCTGCGCCGACCTCCACCATCGTTCCACGGTATGCCGGATCGGCGAAAAACGCCTGTTGCACCACCAGGTCAACATCGCCTTCCACGATAGCCTGACGTTCGGCGGGCGCATCTGGGAGGACCGGATCCGCGATCGAAGCTGCGGTAGAAGCTAGGGTGGAAGCGATGAACGCACGCTTGGTCGGGTGCCGCGGAGAGGCGCAAATGCTGAGCAGAGCTTCGATGTGCACGCGCGCCGGTCTTTCCGCGGTTTGCAGCGCTTCCTTCAAAAACGATCCGGCTTCCTCCGTCTTTCCTTTGGCGAAGAGCAACACGCCCAGATTCGCCGCAGCCTCGCCGTTCCAGGGATCGAGCATCAGTGCGCAATTAAAAGCCCGTTCAGCGAGCGCCAACTGCACCACAGCCCAGTCATTCCAAAGCTCGCTCGATTCATGAAAGGCGAGGGCCGCAGCTAACACCCGAGACGCTTCATCCAGCCGGCCCGCGGCAAGCAACTCGGTCGCAGACTGCTCCGTTTCCGAACTCGACACAGTTTTGCGGTGGGTCATGGCGGAGAATTCCGATTCATCCAACGATTAATGCAATGCATCTACACAGCCACTACCCTCGCATCAGTATTAGAAATGTCCAATCATCGGCTTTCGCGGCCTGCGCCCCGAGTTTGGCGGAACTCCCCCGAGTGTTGGGCTTGGCCGTTTATAGTGGTGGCCCAAAGCAATACAGAAATTTGCCGAGATTTTGGAAATGTTTACTCTTACGAAACATGGCCCCGTTCGTTTTGCAACCAACAAACTACCCCTGAGGCGAACAAACGCGCACGCCCACAACTAATAGTGGTCGCACCCAAATCCTGCACTACGCGCAAATTTTTCATCGCAATTTTTTCCACAAAAAAATCTCACGGTGCGCGGATTAGCGCTTGACATGTATGCGAACCAATCTACAATCGGGGCACAAAGTGGGAAGAAGTGGCGCAGAGTGGTAGAGAGTGTAGAGTAATGGGCCTGCAGCACAACGCAACAGCACATCGGCAGCACATGCAGGGGCGAACCAGCGAGTGATTTTCAGGGCGCAAACGCCGGTTGGGCAGATGCAGGATACTCATGCTTCGGGGCAACTATCTAGCGACGGTCGACGAGAAGGGCCGCATGAAAATCCCCGCGGATTTTCTCGCCGAACTTCGCAGGACCGGCACGAAATTTTACGTAACCAGCACCAAGGGCGATCGCGCCACGATCTATCCCATGAAAGCGTGGGAAGAGATCGAAAAAAAATTGGCGAAACTCTCCTCACACAACGCAGCGAAACAGAAGTTCCTATCACGAACCAACTATTACGGCCAGGTAGTCGAGGTGGATGGGCAGGGGCGCATTTTAATTCCACCCGTGCTGCGGGAATCGGCGGAAATGAAGGGCGAAGTGAACGTGCAGGGTTCCCTGACGTTCCTGGAAGTCTGGAATCATGCCCGGTTCCTCGAGCAACTGAACCGTAATCCGATGACGGCGGAAGACGAAAAGGCACTGGACGAGCTAGGCATATAAGTTTTGAGCGTTTTGCATACGCCGGTTCTGGCCGCGGAAATTTTGGAGTGGCTGCGGATTCGGCCTGAGGGAACGTATGCGGACGCGACGGTGGGCACCGGCGGCCATTTAATCGATATCGCCAGCCGGCTCACCAGCGGACGAGTTTTGGGTTTGGATCGCGACCCGCAGGCGCTGGCAATTGCGCGGGAGCGATTGGGGCCGCACGAGCGGCAGGTGATCTGGATGCAGACGGATTTTTCGAAGATCGGCGAAGCAGCAGCGGCCCACAATTTACCACCATTTGATGGCGTAATCGCCGATCTGGGGATCTCAAGCCTCGAATTGGACACCCCCGAGCGCGGATTTTCCTTCCGCTGGGCAGGTCCTCTCGATATGCGCATGAATCCCGATTCACCGCTCACAGCGGAAGAGATTGTGAATTTTTGGCCGGAAAAAGAGCTGGCCTACCTTCTCTACAAGAATGCCGAAGAGAGGGACTCACGCAGAATCGCCAGGGCAATCGTTCGCGCGCGGCCCATCCGCGACACCGAACATCTGGCAACGGTTGTGGCAGGGGGACGTAAAGCAAGGGGAAGGCAGAGACTGCATCCCGCGACAAAAACGTTTCTGGCGCTGCGGATAGCGGTGAATCGAGAAGAGGAGGAACTCAGGCAGTTTCTTTCGCGGACCCCTGCCACTTTAAATTCGGGAGCCCGGTGGATCGTTTTGAGCTACCACTCCTTGGAAGACCGGTTGGTCAAGCATGCATTTCAGCGTCTGGCCCGCGACGGCGGGTTTCAGGTGCTGACCAAAAAAGTGATTCAGCCCGGAGACGCGGAAATAGCAGCCAATCCGCGGAGCCGGAGCGCGAAGATGCGCGTAATTGAAAAAAGGGCGACAGCGGAATCCGGAAACTAACGGGAACGCGTGGCGCCACTCAGGTGCGGCTCATGACGGAATATCACACAGTGAAAAGAATCGACAACTCCCGGCTGATTTTGGCGATAGCGCCGGCGCGGCTCCGCGATTTCTGGCGGCGAGTGGCAGTGGGCGCCGCGATGACGGCCTGCCTGTTGGTATATGCATGGCAGCATTTCGAGTGCATCCGACTGCGCTACCAAGTAGAGCAACTCGAAGCGCAACGCAAACAATCGGCGCAATTGAACCAGCAATTGCACGTCGAGGTGGCCTCGCTAAAAGGCTTCGGACGCGTGGATTGGATCGCCCGCAACCAGCTAGGACTGACGATTTCTGTGCCGGGACAAGCGGTATCGACCGAGGGACCGAGCGACGCGGTATTGGCCCAGGCACGCGCTGCGACCCAGCCGCAGCGGCCCTGAACTCGCCGTCTGATCCGGGCAAAAACAAGTCTTTCATAAATTTCGTCTGGTTTGCTTCCGGAGCCCGTTCCGGCGACACGTTTCCCGGCATTGCCGGACAAGTTTTTTCGGTAAGTTAGGCGGAACCCATGCAGCAGCGCAGCAGCGCGCGTCTCCGCTGGTTGGTAGTCTGGGTCGCGGCGGTGGTTTGGATGGGGGCGGTCCTGGCCCGCCTGAGTTACCTCCAGCTTTTCTGCTATAGCGAATACTTCGCAAAAGCCCAGCGTCAACAACAGCACGTATTCGAAATCAGCCCAATGCGCGGCGTGATTTACGACCGCAAAGGCCGCGAGCTGGCCATCAGCATTCCGATGGACTCGGTTTTCGCGGACCCCGCCGACATCTCGGAACCAGAGATGGTGGCGCGGCTGCTTTCGCGCGCCCTCGACGTCCCCGCCGAAGAACTCGAAACAAAAATCCGCGAAGCAAGCAAACCGGTCCGCCTGGCCAAAAAGCTCTCGCCCCAGACGGTCGAACGCATCGAAGACATGAATTTAAAAGGTGTCTTCTTCGAGAAAGAAAACCGCCGCGTCTATCCACAGCACGAATTACTCGCGCACGTCCTGGGCTGGGTGGACGTCGACGAAAAAGGCATGGGAGGCATCGAGCAACGGCTAGATAAAGCGATTCGCGGCCGTCCAGGACGGGTGATGGTGATGGCCGACGGCAAGCGCCGTTTCTACGACCGCCGCGAAGCCGCCGCCGATCCTGGCGCGAGCGTGGTGCTGACCATCGACGAAACTATTCAGTACATCGCGGAAAAAGAGTTAGCGCGAGGCATGGAAGAGACTCGCGCGCAGAGCGGCACAGTAGTAGTTCAGGATCCAAACACCGGCGCATTGCTGGCAGTCGCGGTCGCCCCAAATTTCGATCCCAATGACGCCGGAAAATTTTCCGACGACACAAGAATGGACCGTGCAGTCACCGCCTCCTACGAGCCCGGCTCAACTTTCAAGATCATCACCATGGCCGGCGCCATCGAAAACGGGGTCACCAACCCGAACGAAATGGTGGACTGTCAGGAAGGTTCGATCGTCGTAGCGGGCCGTCTGATCCACGACCACCTACCCTTCGGAATTTTGAGCGTGCGCGACGTTCTGGCGAAATCGAGCGACGTAGGCACCATCAAGATCGCGCTCAAGTTGGGCGCGCCAAAGTTTTACGACACCATGCGCGATTTTCAAATCGGCCAGCTGACCGGCATCGAATTGCCCGGCGAAAATCGCGGCCTGCTGCGCCCCCTGGAGAGCTGGACCGCAAGTTCGATTGGTTCACTGGCCATCGGACAAGAAGTAAGCGTCACAGCGGTGCAGATCATCTCTGCGATCTCGGCAATCGCGAACGGCGGTACTTTGTATCCCCCGCGAATCGTGCAAGAGATTCGCGGCGATTCACCGGTTGGGCTGCCTCCGCGAGGCGAGCCTAAGCAAGCCACCGATTCCAAGACGGCAGCAACCTTGCGCGAAATGATGGAAAGCGTGGTGCTCAAAGGCGGCACAGGGACGAAAGCGGAATTGAACGGCTACACGGCGGCAGGCAAATCCGGCACCGCCCAGAAAATCGACCCGGACACCGGCCGTTACTCGCCAAACCAATATTTTGCCTCGTTCGTGGGTTTCGCCCCTGTGAACGAGCCCGCATTGACCATCCTCGTCGTCTTCGACTCGCCGGTCGGCCAGCATTTCGGAGGCGACACCGGCGGCCCGGTTTTCAAGCGCATCGCCGAGCAAACACTGGCGTATCTGGACGTTGAGCATGACGTGCCGGCACATACGGATGAAGAAACCTCCAAGAACACACGGCAGGATCGGAAACAGGATAAAGCCGACAACACAGCCGATAATGAGAGCGAGGCGAGTTTCCAGGCGGCCGTAGCAAAGAAGAACCCGGATCAGCAGCTTTCGTCGCCAACAGTTGCATTTGGTGAAGAAGATGCAGTCACAGTCCCTGATATGTCCGGTCAAACGGTGCGATGGGCCACCGAATCTTGCATGCGGCTAGGCCTGGTGCCGTCGCTGATCGGCAGCGGAATCGCTTTGGAACAATCGCCCGACCCCGGTTCGGCAGTAATGCGGGGCAGCCGGCTGACGGTGCGCTTCGGAAAAATTACGGCACAAAAGTCGCCATCGCCGCGTTCCGGTTCGTCCCCTCAAGGGCAGACCGAGAATGACGAAAGGAACGCGAATTGAGATCCGTAGCAGAGGGCGGGCTCAAATTGCGATCGAGTAGCGGTAAGCGAAAGAAACGCGCAGGAACCGAAATGGAACTAACAGAAGTCATGACGGGAATGGAAGGCGTCCGGGTGCCAAGCGGCGCGAGCCCGCCAATTCTAGGCGTGGCATGCGACAGCCGCAAAGTAGTGCGCGACAGCCTGTTCTTTGCCCTTTCCGGCGCCAAAACGGACGGGAACGAATTCGTAGCCAGCGCGATCGAGCGCGGTGCCGTTGCGATCGCCAGTTCGCTGCCGCGTATGCCCGGCATCTCGCCGGAAATTGTGTGGATTGAACTGATGCCCGGAAAAGAACGCCAGTCCCTGGCGCTCGCTGCCGCGAATTTCTACGGTCATCCTGCAGAAGCGTTGAAGCTTGCCGGGGTGACTGGAACGAACGGAAAAACCACCATCACTTTTATCCTGGACTCCATTCTGCATGCCGCTGGAAAAACCACGGCAAGAATCGGAACCACTGGATATCAGACACCGAAAAGCTTTCGCCCGGCGACCAACACCACGCCCGAGTCCCTGGACCTGCAGGAAATGTTTGCGGAGCTTCGCGATGCAGGCGGCACGCATGCGGTTCTCGAAGTAAGCTCGCACGCACTGGCCATGGATCGCCTCTGGGGCTGCCATTTCGCGGTAGCGATCTTTACCAACCTCACCCGCGATCACCTGAATTTTCACAAGACGTTTGAAGATTATTTCGCAGCCAAGCGTGTGCTATTCGAAGGAACGGGCGCAGGCGCGCCGGATGCAGCCATTCTTAATATTGACGATCCATACGCGCCTCGCCTGGAGTCTCTGGCGAAGCGCACACTAACGTATGGATTGAAGGAAAGCGCGGACCTGACCGCAAAGAAATTCTCGCTGAGCTTCGCCGGCCTGAAATTTACAGCGCAAACCCCGGCGGGAAAAGTGGAAGTGCACTCCTCACTGGTTGGGCGCATTAATGTTTACAACATCCTCGCGGCCATCGGCGCGGGCATCGCGTTGGACCTGCCGGTAGCGAAAATCGAGGAGGGCATTGCGAATTTGGAATTGGTCCCAGGCCGTTTCCAGAGGATCGACGAAGGCCAGCCGTTCTTGGTGGTGGTGGATTACGCGCACGCGGATGACGCGCTGCGAAACTTAATCTCCACGGCCCGCGAACTGAACCCGGCAGGCCGCATCATCACTTTGTTCGGCGCCGGCGGCGAACGGGATCGCTCGACGCGCCCACCCATGGGCGAAGCGGCAGGCTCGCTGAGCGACCTGGTAATCCTCACCAGCGACAACCCGCGCTCCGAAGATCCGCTGCGCATCATAAACGATGTGGTGGTCGGCCTACAAAAAGCCAACGCGAATTACCGCATTGAACCAGACCGGGACGCGGCGCTGGAGATGGCAATCGACGAAGCCAAGGCAGGAGACATAGTGCTATTAGCAGGCAAAGGCCACGAAAATCGTCAAATCCTTCGCGACCGCACATACGAATTTGACGATCGCGAAAAGGCGCGCGAAGTCCTGCGTCGTCGCGGCTTCGGAAAGAAGAAGCCCGCGGAGCAGTGAGAGGCACTGGAGCATCGAGCGAAGTTGGGCTGAGCCGTTGAACCGGACTGAGCCGTTGCATTGGAACTTTGCCGTTGAATTGGACTTCGCTGTTGAATTTGTAGCGGGCACCTTCCGGTGGTCGAATTGCCTCTCGGCTGCAGCGCAGCAGTCGCGGTTCGGCAGCGAAGTTGCCTTGGACTGGGTTCCGTAGCGGCTCCTGTGCCCCGTGTTTTTCGCGTGGCAGCTGCCAGCAGTGCAAATCTGGAGATGCAATGCGGTGGACAGTACGCCAAATCGCTGAAGCATTAGGAGCCGCGGCTCCCGCAGGACTGGACGCCGCGGCCGAAGTCTCCGGCGTCTCGATCGATTCACGCACGATCCAGCCGGGCGAACTGTTTATCGCCATACACGGACCGCGTCACGACGGACACGATCACGTACCGGCATCTGTGGCACGCGGCGCAGCCGCGGCGGTAATCGCGCGCGAGCGTTTGGCCCAATACCCGGACGAAATCCGAAAGAAAGTTTTCGGGGTAGAAGACACGCTCGCCGCTCTTCACCTGCTAGCCGCAAGCGCCTGTCAAATCTGGAGAAACGCGAAAGCCGGCAGGCAAATCGCAGGAGTAGCCGGATCCATCGGCAAAACCACAACAAAAGAAATTTTAGCAGCCCTGGTGGGGGCGGAATTCCGCGTGCTGAAGACCGAAGGCAATCTGAACAACGAATACGGCCTGCCGCTGACTCTGCTGAAATTGAGCGACGAACACGACGCGGCGGTGATCGAGATGGGCATGTCGCATAGCGGGGAGCTGGCGCGCCTGGCGCAAATCGCATCGCCCGAAGTAGGGGTGATCACGCGAATCGCAGTCGAGCACCTGGAATTTTTCAAGTCGATTGACGAGATCGCCTTAGCCGAGCGCGAACTCATCGAAAATCTCGCGTGGCCGAACGCAACGGCGGTATTGAACGCCGATGACGACCGCGTCGCGAAGTTCAGGGAAGTGACGCGCGGCAAGGTGATTTGGTTCGGAGTCGCGGCCGGAACGCGCGCGGGATTCCGCGCGGAAAATATTGAAGAACACGGGGTCACGGGCTCTTCATTTGATTTCGTATCGCCCGAAAACCGCACGCGCCTCGAACTGCCGCTGATCGGAAAGCACAACGTAATGAACGCCGTGGCGGCGCTGGCTGCGGCCAGCTTGTGGGGGATCGGAGCGCAAGAGGCGCAGCAAGTATTCCCGCGTTTACAAGCAGCGGACAAGCGAGGAGAAGTCGTCCGCTTCGCGGATGGATTTACGGTGATCAACGACGCGTACAACTCCAGCCCTACGGCCCTCGATTCTCTGGCGCAACTCCTGGCAGAAACGCCGGGCTACAGCCGAAAAATTCTAGCCGCAGGTGAAATGCTGGAGCTGGGAGATTCCTCGCCGAGTCTGCACCAGGAATGCGGTCGTTTTGCCGCGGGCCTGAAAGGGATCGACTGGATTATAGGCGCGCAAGGAGAAGCGGTCGAATTCATCGATGCCGCCGTCAAAGCCGGCCATGCCCGCGAGCGCGCGAAATTCTTCGCAAATTCGTCGGCAGCAGCGGATTTTCTGGTGGGCATGATCACTGGCGGCGACCTGCTGCTATTAAAAGGTTCGCGCGGCGTAAAAATGGAGAAAATCCTGGAAGCCATTGACGCGCGCCACTATCGCGAAAATGCTGCGGCGGCCATCCAAGCTTCCACCGCGGGAAAAACTCAAAACGCCCAGCGCGATGCACAATCGCTATCACACCAGCCTGACGCGGCGGTCGAAACCAAAGGCCGGCGCTGAATGCTCTATTACCTGTTCGTGTTTTTGTTGCGTCCGCACTTCAGCCCGTTGAATGTTTTTCGTTACATCACGGTGCGGACGGCCATGGCCAGCACCAGCGCGCTGCTACTTTCCTTGCTGCTCGGTCCGTGGGTGATCGAAAGGCTGCGCGATTTGCAAGTGAAGCAGTACATCCGGGCGGAAGGCCCCAAGGCGCACCACAAGAAGGCTGGCACGCCGACCATGGGAGGCGTATTGATCGTCGCCGCGATCGTGATTCCCACACTGCTGTGGGCGGACTTGCTTAACCCCTACGTAATACTGGCCACCGGAGCAACGCTGGCATTCGGAACCATCGGCTTCGTCGACGATTACAATAAAGTTGTACTCAAAAGAAATATGGGCCTCACGCCGCGCGCCAAATTTTCCTGGCAAGTGCTGACTTGCTTGGCCGTAGGGATTGCGCTGGTGGCCCTGCAAGCGCGAGGCGCCTACTCGACGCAGTTGAGCGTGCCATTTTTCAAACGCCTTCATCCCGATCTGGTGATTTCAACGTTGCTGGACCACAAGTTCATCTGGCCGCTGGCCTACGTGCCGCTCATTTTATTTCTGGTGCTGGTGATCGTGGGATGCTCGAACGCAGTGAATCTTACCGATGGTTTGGACGGCTTGGCCATCGGCTGCGTGCTGGTGTCCGCGGTGGCTCTTACCGTCCTCACATACATCTCCAGCAACGCGAAATTCGCAGATTACCTGGAGATTCAGAAAATTCCCGACGCCGGCGAACTGGTAATTTTTTGCGGTTCACTAGCGGGAGCTTCGCTGGGGTTTCTTTGGTACAACGCGCACCCCGCGGAAATGTTCATGGGCGATGTGGGCTCGCTGGCGCTAGGCGGCGCGATAGGCACGGTCGCGGTAATCATCAAGCAGGAAATCCTGCTGCTTTCCATTGGCGGCATATTCGTGATTGAAGCGCTTTCGGTGATTATTCAGGTGGGCTCGTTCAAGCTGACTGGAAAACGCGTGTTTCGCATGGCGCCGCTGCATCATCATTTTGAGCTCCTGGGATGGAGCGAGTCGAAAATCATCGTGCGCTTCTGGATAGCGGCCTTGGTGTTCGCGCTGTTTTCGCTGACGACCCTGAAGTTGCGGTGAATTTCGAAATTTCAGCGAGTTGCAACGGAAAAGAATTAAAGCGATCGCGATTTGAAGTGAGGACCAGTTGAAACCGGGATTCGATTTATCGGGCAAGCGAGTGCTGGTGGTAGGCCTGGCCAGGACGGGACTGGTGACATCGCTGTTCAGCGCCGGCTATGGCGCCAAAGTAACAGCGACGGACGGGCGCCCGGAAAACGAACTGGCCGAGACAGCAGCAAAGCTGCGCGCGGCAGGAGTGAAACTTGAACTCGGCGGACATGTGAATGCCACCTTCGAGGAGCAAGATTTGATTGTAGTAAGTCCCGGTGTGCCGGCGAATCTGCCGCCGCTAAAGCTGGCCCGCGCCTCCGGCATCCCCATATGGAGCGAAATCGAACTCGCCTGGCGATTGCTGCGAGGCAAACTTATAGCCATCACCGGCTCGAACGGCAAAACCACCACCACCGCACTCGTCGCGCACATACTGAAAGCCTCCAGTATTCCCACACTCGTCGGAGGGAATATCGGCACGCCGCTGCTTGCTCTGGTGGAATCTTCCACCGAACAGACGGTAACAGTCGCCGAGATCAGCAGCTTTCAGCTGGAAACGATCGAAAGCTTCCGCCCGGAAATTGGCGTTCTGTTGAATCTGACGCCCGATCATCTGGACCGCCACGGGTCCTTCGACGAGTATGCCAACGCGAAAATGCGCATGTTCGAAAACCAGCTGGAGCGCGACTTCGCCATCCTGAATGCGGACGATCCGGAAGTTACGCGCCGCATGCCGGCCAAGCCGCACATTTACTGGTTCAGCAGACAGAAACGCGTGGCCACCGGAACATTCCTGCGCGACAACGAAATCGTTTTCCGCAACGAAGGTTCGGAAGCGGTGCTGGCGCGCCGCGATCAGATTCAACTGCGCGGCGACCACAACATCGAAAACGTCCTGGCGGCTTGCACCGCGGCATATCTTGCGGGCGCCACTCCCGCGGCGATAGCCCTCGGCATCCAATCGTTCAGTGGCGTCGAACATCGCCTGGAATTCGTAGCCGAAATTTCCGGTGTTACGTTTTACAACGACTCGAAAGCCACGAATGTCGACGCAGCCGCCAAGGCCATCCAGGCATTCCCCGGCCGGCTGATAGTGATCATGGGCGGCAAAGATAAAGGAAGCCCGTACACCCCGTTGCGCGACTTGCTTCGCGAGCGCGCTCGCGTGGTTCTGCTGATCGGCGAAGCGGCCGAAAGAATCGCGGGCGACTTGCAAGGCGCGGTGGAAATTCATCACGCCGAAACGCTGGAACGCGCTTTCCACGAAATCGCGGAAAATGCGCAACCGGGCGACACGGTCCTGCTCGCACCAGCCTGCTCCAGTTTCGATCAATTCGAAAATTACGAACATCGCGGCCGCGTATTCAAAGAACTGGTGGCGCAACGCGAAAAGCAGCCTGTGGCCGGAACTTCGGCCGGAGCTTCGACCGGACCTGTCGCGGGCTACATCCGTACCGATCCGTCCGTCGCGCACCGTTCCGCTACGGAGAAAGGATAAAAATGCCGAGAAGTCTTCAGCCCGACCGCAAACTATTCGGCGTCACTCTCGCGCTCTGCCTGCTCGGTGTGGTCATGGTTTTCAGCGCCTCGGCCATGATCGCCAGCGAACAATTTGGCGCCGGTTACATTTTCCTGCTGCGCCAGCTGATTTACGTGGTCTTGGGCATCGCCGCAATGTTCTGGCTGATGAATAGGGACTATCGCAAACTGCGTCAACCGAGCGTGGTTTTCACCGGCCTCGGGCTCACCTTCGTGCTGTTAGTCTGCGTGTTTTTTCTCGATCGTTCACACGAAACTCATCGCTGGTTCCGCATGGGCCCCTTCAGTTTCCAGCCGTCAGAAATGGCCAAGCTGGCATTGATCGTCTTCCTGGCCTGGTTCCTGGAATTGCGCCGCGTGCCCAAAGGTTTCGGAATTGACGACCCGCTTCATACCTTGCTGCCAGCGCTGGGCACCACGCTGCTGATGGCCGGGCTGGTGGTCAAAGAGCCGGACATGGGCACGGCCTTCATGATCCTGTTGATCTCGATTGTGATGTTGTTTGTAGCGGGGCTCTCGTTTCGCTATATCGCGGGAACTCTTCTGGCGGCCATACCCACAATTTATTTGCTGATCGTGCGCGTACCGTACCGCCTGCAACGCTTTGAGGCTTTCCTACACCCCGAACTCGATCCCAAAGGCGCGGGATTTCAATTGTTGCAATCGCTGATCGCTGTGGGTTCAGGAGGAATGACAGGCGTGGGCTTAATGGAAAGCCACCAGAAACTTTTTTTCCTGCCCGAAGCCCACACTGACTTCATTTACGCAATCATCGGCGAGGAATTCGGCTTCATCGGTGGCGTCATAGTGCTGGCGCTGTTCGCGGTTTACGGCTGGCGCGGGTTCGTGGCCGCGATGAAAGCCCGGGACGAATTCGGCAAGTTTCTGGCCCTGGGAATCACCACCATGGTAGTAGGTCAGGCGCTGATCAATTTAAGCGTGGTATTGGGGTTGATGCCGACGAAAGGAATCCCGCTGCCGTTCATCAGTTACGGCGGCTCAAGCTTGTTCGCGATGCTCCTGGCAACAGGCGTGCTCCTGAATATCAGTCAGCATGCGGACGAGGCGTGACACCAAGCGCCGCAGTCGATTCCACGGAGGAAGCGCGCGCGCCGGAAGCAAACGGAAAAATTTCGGATTTCGATAAAAATGCAGTCAAAACTTTACTGATTGCAGGCGGCGGCACCGGCGGGCACGTATTCCCCGCCATCGCCGTCGCGCGCGAATGGCTCAGGCGAGAGCCAGAATGGATGCGAAGCGTTGTGATTGTGGGAACCGAGCGCGGGATGGAAGCAAAATTGGTGCCGCAGGCCGGATTGCCTCTGGCCACCATTCGCGCCGCAGGCCTGAAGGGCATCGGCGGCATGAAACTGCTGCGCAATGCAGCCATGCTCCCAGCAGGAATGTGGGATTCGGATAAAATCATCCAGCGCCACCGCTTCCGCGTCGCCTTTGGCGTTGGTGGCTACGCGTCAGGGCCGGTGATTCTGGCGGCGCGCCTTCACGGAATACCGTCCGTGATTTTCGAGCCCAATGTCGAGCCGGGATTCACCAACCGCGTGCTTGCCGGGATTTCGACAAAAGTAGCCTGCGGTTTCGAAGAAACGGCAAGACGCTTCGGCGCAAAAGCCGTCGCCACCGGCATCCCGGTTCGCAAGGAATTTTCCGCCGCGCCTCGCCGCGGACATAGCGAACCATTCCAGATTCTGATCACCGGCGGCAGCCGCGGAGCATTACCCATCAATCGCGCGGTAATTGACTCACTGGACCTGCTATTGCCGCGAAAAAACCAGCTTTTCATCGTGCATCAAACCGGCGAACGCGACTATAATGCCGTGCGTGTAGCGTATGCGCGACGCGAATTCAAAGCGGAGGTTGTGCCCTTCATCGAGAACATGGCGGAGCGGTTTGCCCAGGCGGACCTGATCGTCTGCCGCTCGGGCGCGATCACGGTGGCGGAAATAGCCGCCGCCGGACGTGCCGCCATCCTCATCCCCTTCGGCGCCGCCACCGACGCGCATCAGACCCGCAACGCCGCAGCTATGCAGAACGCAGGCGCATCCCGCTTGCTTCCGCAGCAAGCCCTGACCCCCGAGCGTCTGACCACCGAAATTTTCTCCCTGCTAGACGATCCAAGCAAAATTACAGAGATGGAAGAGCACGCGCTGAAAATAGCGCGCCCGCGCGCAGTCGAGGACATTGTGGACCTGCTCGAAGGGCTCGTGCGCCCATGATAGCCTCCTTCCGGAATTTTCAGCAGATTCATCTGGTGGGCATCGGCGGCAGCGGCATGAGTGGAATCGCCGAAGTCCTGCTGACCAGCCGCTACGCGGTCTCCGGCTCGGATTTGAAGCTGTCGCCGGTTACCGAGCGTCTGCGCAAACTCGGCGCAAAGATTTTTGAGGGCCATCAAGCGGAAAACGTTCATGGCGCGCACGTGGTCGTAATTTCATCGGCAGTGCGCCCAGAGAATGTAGAGGTAATCGAAGCACACCGGCTGAAGATCCCGGTAATCCCGCGGGCCGAAATGCTGGCCGAACTGATGCGCCTGAAATACGGCATCGCGGTAGCCGGAGCGCACGGAAAAACCACCACCACATCCATGGCAGCAGCGGTGCTAGACGCAGCTGGCCTCGACCCCACATTCGTCGTCGGCGGACGCGTCAACCATGCAGGCTCGCACGCGGGAGTAGGCCAGAGCGAATACATGGTGGTAGAAGCGGACGAAAGCGATCGCTCGTTCCTGCTATTAGCGCCTGTGGTAGCTGTAATCACCACCATCGACCGCGAACATCTGGACCACTATCATTCGCTCGAAGAAATTCAGGACGTCTTCCTGCAGTTCGCCAATCGCGTCCCATTCTACGGCAACGTAATACTGTGCCTCGACGAGCCGAACGTGCAGGCGATCCTGCCCAGGGTAAAACGCCCGGTCATTACCTATGGCACCTCGCATCAAGCGGACTTGATGATTTCAGACGTAACGCTGCACGGCCTTTCCAGCGACTTCCGCCTGAAATATCAAGGAGAAGACCTGGGCTTGTTCCAGCTCCCGTCGCCTCCAGGAATTCACAATGTGCGCAACGCCACAGCAGCAGCAGGAGTCGCGCTGTCGCTGAACGTCCCGCCGGATTTGATCCGCGCAGGCCTGTCCAAATTCGGCGGCGTGGGCCGCCGTTTCGAAATTAAGGGCAAGTTCAACGGCGTCACGCTGATCGACGATTACGGCCACCACCCCGCCGAAATCCGCGCCACGCTCGAAGCAGCGCGCCTCTGCGGATACCGCCGCCTGCTGGTTCTGTTCCAGCCGCACCGTTACACGCGCACGCAGCAGCTATGGGAAGAATTCCGCAGCTGCTTCAATCAAGCCGACATCGTAGCCATAACGGACATTTATCCAGCGGGCGAACAACCGATCGAGGGCATCACTGCCGAAAAGCTGGCAGAAGCAATCGGCAGCGCAGGCCACAAGCACGCAGTCTTCACCGGCACCATGCAGGCAGGAATGGAATTAATGCTACGCGAAGCACGCCCCGGCGACGCCGTACTGGCAATCGGCGCAGGAAGCATCGGCCGCGCACTGGACCAACTAGCCATGCTTCTAGAATCAAAAGTAACCACAAGCTACGCAGACTAGAAGTGATGGCAAGTCGTCAAGGGCTGTGCTGAAGCATTACGAGAGCATGAGAGACAAGTGAATTCGGCGAGATTGAGCAACGAAGTGTTAGCGCGGGCTCGCCCTGAGGCACGAAGGGCGTCTCGCCGGCTCAGCCCCTGAACGGCAGCAACAGCTAACTAAGAAACATGCGAATCAGCGACAGACCGATCGCGGTGCGACTGAAAGACCTCGACGTCGAACTCCGCCCCAGCGTCCCGCTAAGCGAAAAAACCTCGCTCGGCATCGGCGGCACCACAGATCAGCTAATCCTGCGAGAATTCGAAACCATTCCGCAGGTCATGCGCCTGCTAAACGATGAGCACATACCGCACCGCTTCCTGGGCGGCGGCACAAACGTGCTGATCGACGATGGCGAGCTGCCGTACGTAGTGCTGCACTTGCCGACCTCGAAGCCGGGCATGCGAGTGGAAGTCAACGCAGCCTACGTGGACGCAGCTGCGGACCTGGGCGGCATGGTCACATTCTGCGCCAAGCGCGACCTGGGCGGCATGGAAGGACTGATCGGCGTCCCCGGCAGCGTAGGCGGCGCGTTGCGCATGAACGCGGGAGCCTACGGCACCCAAATCGGCTCGTACGTCCGCGAAGTCGAACTGTACCGCGCCTCCACGGGCGAAATCGAAACCCTCCGCGGCGACGACATCCGCTTCGACTACCGCCACACGTCCTTTGCCCCCGACGACCTGATGCTGCGCGTAAAACTGGAACTCCCCGCAAAACCATACAAAGAAATCCTGGCGGGCATTCGCATCTGCAACGAAAAACGCCGCGCCAGTCAGCCGCTGAACCAGAAAAGCGCCGGCTGCATCTTCAAGAACCCACAAGGCGGTTCGGCCGGCCGCATGATCGACGAACTGAAACTAAAAGGCCATCGCGTAAACGACGCCATGGTCAGCGACCGGCACGCAAATTTTTTCGTGAATGTAGGAACCGCCAGTTGCGCGGACATGTTAAAACTAATCGATGACGTTCGCGGCCGCGTGCACGCCGCGTATGGCATCGAACTCGAAAACGAGGTCATCGTCTGGAAAAACTGAGAACCATGGACGCGGACGCTTATCCCCAGGAAGTCCTGGCCGACGAAGAGCCGAAGTATCTTCGCCGCCAGAAGCCCCTGGAGATCAAGCGCCGGAAATTCGGGAAAAAACCCTGGAAAGGCTATCTGCGCGTGCTTTTCTGGACAGGCACGGCGGCCGTGGGCGCGGGGACCGCTTACCTCGTGGGCCATTTCCTGCTGGCCTCGAAGGAAATGGCGCTGCTGTGCCCGGAGCAAATCCAGATCGAGCAAAATCATTACGTCACTCCAGCGAGCGTTCGCGACATTTTCCGCGTGGATCGCGGCCGCAGCGTCTTGAGCCTCCCGCTGAGCGAGCGCCGCCGCCAAATCGAAACGCTGCCCTGGGTCGAGCGCGCCACGGTAATGCGCGTGTTGCCCAACACAGTGAAAGTAGAGATCACGGAGCGAACTCCGATCGCCTTTCTGCGGGAAGGCAGCGACATGGCACTGGTCGACGCCCACGGCGTGATCCTCGACCGCCCGATGAAAGGCAATTTCCATTTTCCGGTGGTCAGCGGATTCGGCGCGGACATGCCGCTTGAAGACCGCGAGCAGCGCATGCAGCTGTTCGCCAGCTTCACGCAGCAGGTGGAAGCCGCGCGGCCGGGCGCGTTGGAGCAAGTAAGCGACGTAGACCTGACCGAAGCAAAAGATTTAAGCGCCAGAATTACAGGAGTGCAAGTAACCAGCAGCACGGGCGGCGCCAGCACCGGCGACCAATGGGGCAACGCAGACGCCCCCATCGTGGTCCATTTCGGCGACAGCGATTTTGAAAACAAGTTTCTGACGGTGCTCAACGACATAGGCCAATGGCGCATCCAAGCAGGCCGCGTGGAATCGGTAGACCTGCGCTTCAACGGCGAAGCAGTGGTGAATCCAGACGCGACGCTGGTAGCAAGAAAAATACGCCCGCCCGAGGCAAATTCCTTGCCCGATGCTGAACCCGCTACGAATGCGGAATTCGCAGCGAACCGAAAGCCGGCAGCGACAGCAAGGCCAGCGAACAGCGGAGCGAGAGCAAAGCCAGCGCACAAAACGAAGTCGCCGGCAAAAAGTAAATCAAAGCCGGGGCACGCGCAGGCGAAGAACACAAAGAAGAGCGCCGCGAAGCATGCCCATGCGACGGCCCAACAGCAGTAGCGGATTTTAGCGTCAGGGAAATAACGAAGGAGCAGCAGATTGACGAAGAAGGAACGGCATATCGTAGCGCTCGACATCGGCAGCACGAAAACGTGCGCCCTGGTGGGTGAACTGAACGACGATTCGAGCGGCGTTCGCTTTGCAGCCCTGGGCGCGGCCGAATCCAAAGGCTGGCGTAAAGGCCAAATCGTAAATCTGGATCTGGCGGTCAGCTCCATCCGTCGCGCGGTGGAAGAAGCCGAAACGCTGGTGGGCATGCCGGTGGAATCCGCGCTGATCGGGATAGCCGGCACGCACGTCCGCGGTGTAAACAGTCGCGGCGGCATCACGGTGGGCTCGCGTCCCCGCGACGTGCAACGCGAGGACGTTCGCCGTGCCATCGAAGCGGCCCGCGGCGTGCAACTCCCGGAAGACCGCGAAGTGTTGCACGTCATGCCGCAGGAATTTTTCCTGGACCAGCAGGACAACATCCGCGACGCGATCGGCATGGTCGGCCAGCGCCTGGAAGCCAATGTGCACATCGTCACAGCCTCCGGTACCGCAACGCAAAATATCGTGACGGCCGTTAATCGGGCCGGCGTGCGCGTCGATGACACGGTGCTCGAGCCCCTCGCCTCGGCCGAAGCGTGCCTGACGCAAGACGAACGCGAACTCGGCTGCTGCCTGCTCGACATTGGCGGCGGCACGACGGAAATGGTGGCCTATGCCAGCGGAGTGCTGCGCCACACCGCGGCGATTCCGGTGGGCGGAGACCATTTCACCAACGACCTGGCGGTGGGCTTGCGCACGCCCAGCGGCGAAGCGGAAAAAATCAAGCGGCTGCACGCTTGTGCCTTCCGCGAACTGCTGAAAGAAGACGCCGCAATCGAAATACAGAGCGTCGGGGACCGCCCGCCGCGCACGGTTTTTTCGCGCATGCTCTCGGAAATAGTCGAGCCGCGCGCCCAGGAACTGCTGATGCTGGTGCGCGACGAAGTCCGCCGCGGCGGCCTGGAATCGCTGATTCCCGCGGGAATCGTGATGACCGGCGGCGGCGCACAATTGCGCGGCCTGTGCGAACTGGCCGAAAAAATATTCAATGTGCCGGTACGAGTGGCGCGGCCGCGCGGCCTCGCGGGCATGAGCGAAGAAGTTTCCCAGCCCGAATATTCAACTGCGGTGGGACTGGTGCTGTACGGTGCGCGCACCCGCCGCGCCGCAAGCGCCAGACCCAACGGTTGGATGGGCAAGCTGAAAAGCATGTTTGCAGGGGCGTAAAAACGGGCAGGCGGTGAAGTATGGATGGCGAGGGCTCTGGCCGCAGCGGCGTCGCGGCGATTCCGTAAGAGCCAAACGCCACAAAAAATCTGCACACAAAGATTGGCAGGACGGAAGGAAGTAGAACGAGAATTGCAAAAAGACTGGGGAGGAAGCATGGCGCAAAAAGAATCGAGCATGCGTGTATCGTTTGCTGAAGAACCACTGAGCGGAGCAAAAATAAAAGTAATCGGGGTGGGCGGCGGTGGATCGAACGCCGTCAACCGCATGATTCGCGCCAAAGTGGAAGGCGTCGACTTCATCGCGGCCAATTCCGATTTGCAGGCGCTGAAACTTTCGCAAGCGCCGGTAAAGCTGCAACTGGGCGCGAAACTGACCAAAGGCCTGGGCGCGGGCGCGAATCCGGAAGTCGGCCGCAAAGCCGCGCTGGAAGACACCGAAAAAATTCTGGAAGCGCTGGACGGCGCGGACATGGTGTTCGTCACCGCCGGCCTGGGTGGCGGCACGGGCAGCGGCGCGGCCCCGGTAGTCGCGAATCTTGCCAGCGAACTGGGCGCGCTCACGGTGGCCGTCGTCACCAAGCCCTTTGCCTTCGAAGGCAAGCGCCGCATGGAGCAAGCCGAGCACGCGCTGGGGGAACTAATTGGCTGCGTCGACACCGTAATCGTAATACCCAACGAACGCCTGATGGATTGCGTCGAGCAAGGCACCAGCTTCTTCGAGGCCTTTCGCATCGCCGACGACATTCTGCGCCAGGCAGTGCAGGGAATTTCAGACATCATCACCATCCCCGGCATCATCAACCGCGACTTCGCCGACGTGAAAACCATTATGTCCGGCCAGGGGTACGCGGTGATGGGCACAGCGGTAGCGTCCGGCGGGAATCGAGCGATCGACGCCGCAAACCGCGCCATCAACAGCCCGCTGCTGGAAGATAATTGCATCCAGGGCGCGCAGGGAATCCTGATCAACATCACCGGAAGTTCGAGCCTGAGTCTGCAGGAAGTTCACGAAGCCTCCAGCATCATCCAGAAAGCCGCGCATGAAAACGCCAACATTATTTTCGGCGCGGTAATGGACGACGCCATGAAGGAGTCGGTGAAGATCACGGTAATCGCCGCCGGCTTCCGCGAAGTTGCGGTACACAAATCGCAGCAGAAGCCTTCGTACCTGCCGAAGACCTGGAAGGCCACACGCGAGCCGGAGCCGGCGCAGCCCGTAGCAGCGCCGCAGCAAACGAACATCGTCCAGCAAGTCGCGCGCAACGTGAAAGAAGTGGTCCACGAAGTCCCGGCCGACGATCTGGATGTGCCGACGTTCCTACGCCGCCAGGCCCAAAAGGCCTAGCTGCGACGCTCATTTGGCTCGTTACATGTGCAAAAAAATGACGATTAGAAATGGACGCTGTCGTTTGTTCTGAATGAGTTGCACCCATTTCTAATCGGCCGGAGTGACGATTAGAAATTCGCGGATGAAACGCGATTTTTGAGGGCAGCTGCGGGAGATTTTGGGCGGCGGCCGCATCTTCGCGGCCGGGATTTTTATTGCAGCGCGCCGGCCCTGAGATGATTTTTCCTTCTGCGACAAGTTTCTCAACGGTGGGCATCCGTTGAGAGAGGCTGTGTACGCCGGCGTTGAAATTTTTCGGCGCGGTGACGGCGAATCTTTCGTCGTGGCGCGATTTGCGGAATTTTTTCATTTGATTATTTCCCGTTTGAGATTAGCACGCGGACGAATTGAGAGACATTGAACGTAAGTACAGGCGAGGGACAGAACCAGTACTAGCTGTACGAAATGAAATGCTGTGTCTTGCGTGTTCTTAATTGCTGAAGTGGGCGCGAAGATTGTGTCGCACCTACGGCGCTCGGAATTTTACCTGCGAACCTTTCCCAGCTCTTCCGGGCTGGGCTAACTTGTGCCGCGCCTACGGCGCTGGTGTGCCGCACGCGATTCACCCAGCTCATTTTTGGCAGCTACAAAAGCGTGTGTCGCGCCTACGGCGCTCGGGCGTTTTTTGCTTTGGGTTCCCAGCCCTTCCGGGCTGGGCTAACTTGTGCCGCGCCTACGGCGCGTGTTCCTCCGTAGAACTTCAGGGGTTGAAGTCCGATCATAACCAAGGATAGATGGTCGAAGCTGAATAGTCTGTGTGCCAACTGGCGCAAGCATGCGCCTGTGACGGATCGCGTCGCAGATCCTATCCGCGCATTTTTGCTTCCATTCCTTGCGATGTACACTCAGGTTTGTGTTGGACACGATCCAAGTCCAGAGCTACATACTGCGGCTGGCGCAGGCCCACGCACGACGAGAACCGTTGTTGGAGTGTTGCGGTATGCTTGCGGGTCGCGATGGCGTTATCACGCGTTCGTTTCCCGCTACGAACGCTGCCGCGGTCCCCGCTACCAGCTATGAAATTGAGCCGAAGGAATTATTTCAACTGACGCGGGCGATACGCGACGCCGGGCTTGCATTGCTGGGGATTTATCATTCGCATCCCATCGGAAAGAACGAGCCGTCGCCGCGGGACATGGAGCAGGCCTGCTATCCCGATGTCGCTTATTTCATCATTTCGCCGCTGCCGGATGCGGAACGGCCCGTGCGAGCGTTCGCGATTCGCGATGGAAACGTCACGGAACTGGAAATCCGAGAAGTGTGACAGGGCGTCGCAGCGCTTACGCGGCTTTCATGGGCGCCGCAGCGATCATGCCGCAGCGATTATGCCGCAGCGATTATGCAGGGTTCATCGGCCCTTTCAAGCATTTGCAGCGCGGTCGCGGCGCTCTGGCCGGTGGATGACCCGCGAATCACGCCCGTCAACAACGAAGCTCGCTGACATCGGCAACCGACGCTTGCGCCTGAGAGTGGCTGGGGCAGCTGTCTTAACTAGCGCTTCGACTGTTTGTCGCGGTTAGTGCTTCAGCGGCTTCCAGCCTTCGTGCGTACAACGGGAACTTCTCCGCCACTGCACCCACTTCGGAGCGCACGCGCTTTTCGATGGCGGCGTCACCGAGATTGGTGAGGACCTCCGCTATCCAGCCCGCGATCTTTTCCATTTCCGGTTCGCGCATACCGCGCGTGGTAACTGCCGGCGTGCCGATGCGAATGCCTCCGGCTTTCATGGGTGGCAGCGGGTCGAAGGGGATCGCATTTTTGTTTACCGTCATCCCGGCTCGTTCGAGCGCCAGTTCGGCGTCGCGGCCGGTGATGCCGCGGGAATGCATGTCCACCAGCATCAAATGATTGTCCGTGCCGCCTGTGACGATGCGAAACCCGCGTTGGCCAAGCGCCGTGGCGAGCGCTTTTGCGTTCGCCACCACCTGTCTCTGATACGCGGCGAATTCGGATTCGGCCGCTTCTTTCAGGCACACTGCTTTCGCGGCGATGATGTGTTCGAGCGGGCCGCCCTGGATTCCGGGGAAGGTGATGCGGTCCAGATCTTTCGCGTATTTTTCACGGCACAGCACCAAGCCGCCGCGCGGCCCGCGCAGGGTCTTATGCGTGGTGGTGGAAACGAAATCGGCATGGGGCACCGGACTGGAATGCACTCCGGCTGCTACCAGGCCGGCGATATGGGCCATATCGACGAAGAATAACGCTCCCACCGACTTCGCGATTTCAGCGATGCGCGGAAAATCGATGACGCGTGCGTAAGCGCTGGCACCAGCGACGATCATTTTCGGCTGATGCTCGCGAGCCAGCGCCGCGATTTCGCTGTAGTCGATGGTTTCGCTGTCTTTGGTCACGCCGTAGGGGACAAACTTGTAGGTCTTGCCGGAAAAATTCAGCGGATGGCCGTGCGTCAGGTGGCCGCCATGCGCCAGATTCATTCCCAGCACGGTGGCTCCCGGTTCCAGCACGGTCATGTAAACGGAAATGTTGGCCTGCGTTCCGGAGTGCGATTGCACGTTGGCGTGTTCGGCGCCGAAAATTTTTTTGGCGCGCTCGATCGCCAGGCGTTCGACGCGATCGACGTTCTCGCAGCCGCCGTAATAGCGTTTTCCCGGGTAGCCTTCCGCATACTTGTTGGTGAAAACCGAGCCCATCGCTTCCAGCACCGCTTCGGACACGAAATTTTCCGAAGCGATCAGCTCGAGGCCGGTGGCTTGCCTTCGCACTTCATCGCGCAAGGCTTCCGCTACTTCGGGATCGACCTGATCCAGCGACCGGCTCATTCGCAATTGTTCCGGGGATTCGTTTTTCATAGTTCGTTGGAGAGTTTATCGGAGCGCCGAGCGGTTTGCAAACAAACGCGTTTTATAAGGCGTCTCCGCGTCCCACTGCCTCGCATGTTTCTGCCTCGGTGTTCCTCGTGCGGATTCCCTGGAGATTCAGTGCAGAGGCGCGAGTACGCGGAGAAATCCCTTTATCCCGCCGCAACAAAAATAAAGCCCGCCGATTCAGCTCGTGGCGGGCTTCGTACGCTTAGTATTCGTGGTTCGGATCGGAGCTACTGGTGGTCCGAACCGGTTACGTCTGAAATCACCGGTACGTGATGTTTGCCAAGCAGCGTGTGCGGCCCGCCATAAATAAATTCCAGCGCTACGTTCAACCCAGCTTGTACCGCCAAGTTGTAATTGCCCATGCGGAAGCCGTCCGAAGCATCGTAGCGACTGGGATACCAAAGCAATGCTGCGGCTTCGGTTCCGGCATACGGTGCGACCAGCGCCGGAAATGAAAAGACCCGGTGACCGTCGTCGCCGCGGCGAGCCGAGACCGTGGAAATCAATGCGTGTTCGAGGCGGTGGCCAAACCCGCTGCACTCGCAACGGTAGTAGAGCGTATCCTCGCGGAAGACTTCGGCCAAACCGTAGCGCGTGGTTTGAGTGACGAGGTTAATTCCGAAGACGCTAGCCACTCGCTGGCCGTAGCCCTGTGCGCCGCCGCCCCATTCCGGAGGCGTTCCGTAGGCTTGCTGAATCCCCGCGGTGAAAGCCGCGCCAATAATGGGATAAGGCCCAACGCTGTCAAACGCGTAGGCCTTCAACTTTTCGGTTTCCGTGGGCCGCTGGTAGGCTTGGCCGGGCTGGGTGCGAGCCACATGCGGCGACATCATGCTGGGCCCGCTCGATTGCTCCGGAGGAGGCGTCGTCTGCTGCTGCTGGGCCGAGGAGGTGCCGGATCCCGTCGCGGATTGCGCTTTCACCGGTACTGACAGTACGGCAGCGCAGAAAGCTAGGAGCAAAACTGAAATGGCTCGGTGAATCCTCATCGCAAATCACTCCTTGAATGTAAGAATGCCGGTGGGAGCCGACGCGTCGTCCAGCCTACATTATTTTCCGGGGCGCACGCGAAAAAAAGCCGATGGAGCGACCAGAATACAAACAGCTTGGCCGCTGCTTAATTCCCGCGTTATCTGTGCGCTACGTCTCCGAGTCCGCTTGCGGACTGGGGCTTGTGAGCGATCTGTAAAGAGGGCGTGGTAGATCAGATGAGTTGCAGCGTCGATGGACTGGTTCAGCTCGGTTTTGGTTAGCTGCGCGGCTTGGCTCAGCAGGGTCCAAAAAAAACTGTCCATGGCGCGCGCGAGTCCTTCGGTGTCTACTTTTTGCCGCGCTCCCGGCAATTGCTGCAGGGAATGAAACACTCGCAGTACGCGACCGGTGGTCCAGCTGTGAATCTCTTGCTGTTTTTTCGCTAGATTCGGATCGGACAAGACCGCTTCCTGCCACGCGCGGTAGGCCCCCAGGTAGCGCAAGTCATGCGAAAACGCGCGCGACAAGAGGCCTCGAATTCCCGCGCGAACATTGGTGAAGGTCCCGGGTTGAAAATCGAGCCGGCTCAATCTTTCCAGCAGTTCATCCATCAACGCCAGTAACAACTGCCGCTTGGAACCGAAGTGCCGATAAAAACCGCCGACCGCGAGTTTCGCCCTTGCGGCGGTTTCGTCGATCGATGTGTTTTCATAGCCTTTCTCGGTGAATAGAGCCAGACCCGCCGCCATCAGATGTTCTCTTTTTTCCTGGCTGCGTTTTTGTACGGGCTTGCTGGGGAGACGTTCGCCGGCCAGCAGATTTGGGCGCTGCGGCGTGGGTAACGTCATTTGGGGATGAGCACACCGACTATGGCGCCCGCGCAGCAGCACAATATCCAGCCGTCAAACACTCCCGCGAGTTCGGGAGCCATGTTTGGAAAGACCACGGGAAAGAACGCGGACGAGAACGGATCCAGCAGTAAAGAGGGAAGCGCAATGGACACGGCGCCGCTCAGCCATTGCTCGCGAGGCAGGGAACTGCACAGGCGGCGCACCAGCCAGGCCATCAGGGGAAAACTCACCGCGTACAGAAGTAACGTTCCTTTCCAATTGCCTGGATGCAGTAGATGCTGGCCCGCAAAGCGCAGAGCAATGGTGGCTACGATCCAAATCGCCAGGCCTGCACGAAACAATCGAGTATTCATAACGTGAACATGAGTTCATGTTCTCATAAAAGAGCCGCCAATGCTACTCCAAAGCAACCCGCGGGCGGAAGGTGGCCGGATTGAGATTGCATTGGTGCCGCTCAGGCCGTTTGAATCGGCAGGCGGGAGCCAGATGGTTTTGTCTGCGGCGGCGTCTGCCGTTGCAGTTCGCTGCATGATTCCGCCGCTTACCCTTGCAATCCGCGCAACCCAACAGTTCCAACCTTGGCTGTGATACATTTTCGCCGACTACGATCGGCCTGGGGAGGAACTATGAAATTCGCACTGTGGATGCCTTGCGCGATGGTTCTAAGTTTCGTGCTGGGGATGGTGTTGCAATCGGCGCGAGGATCGAGCGAGGCCAAAGACGCCACTCGGGTGACGGGCGTGGGCGGATTCTTCTTCAAAGCGCAGAATCCGGCGAAATTGGCGGAGTGGTATCGCGCGCACCTGGGAATCGCGCTGGTTGCCGCGGGCAAAGGAGAGCACGCGCCGCAATTTCATTCGTTTGAATGGCGCGAGAAGGACCATCCCGAAACCATTGGGGCCACGGCATTTTCGATTTTCCCGGCGAGCACGAAATACTTCGAGCCTAGCACCGCTTCTTTCATGGTGAATTTTCGCGTGGTGAATATCGAGCGATTGCTGGCGCAGCTCAAGCAAGAGGGCGTACAGGTCGACGACAAGATCATCGGCGACGAAGCCAACGGCAGGTTTGGGTATGCGATGGACCCGGAGGGCAATCGCATCGAGCTTTGGGAGCCGAAAGGCGAGTGAATCGGGCGAGCTAGTCTGCCAGAGGCTCGCAGCCGCTACTCGACAACAACCATGGCGGCGGACTTAGCGTTGCCGACGGCATCGTTGGCTGTGAAAGCAGCGCGCGCCTTCTGTAGCACTGCATCGAGCGACCATTTCCCCGGGCCGTTTATCATTAGAAATGCCGACGTAAAGAGCTGCGCGTATTCGGACCGTACTTCGTGCAAAACCGCCCAGATGCCAATCTGCGGTGGCGCCGGTGGCAATGGCAGAGGCGAAGTTCCCAGATACAGCGAGATTTTCGTGGAAAGTATGGCGACGATCATCTCGATGATGAAGGGGATGGCGATCAGCCGGGTCAGCAAGCCGGAAAGCAGCAACAATCCGCCAACAACCTCCAGGCCGCCGATAAAATGCGCGGTGAAATGAGGAAAGGGCATCCCCAGTTTTGTAAAACGCCCCACGCCCTGGTTGGCGTATACGAATTTCAAAATCCCTTCCCAGAAAAAAACTCCACCAGCCATTACTCTTAAAAAAAAGCGTGGATGCAGGGCCGTCGACGGGCGGGTTAACCAGCCAAGTGCAGAAATTCTTGATGCCTGAGTGGTTCATGTTCTCTTCTCCTTTGTTCGCGATTTCCTGACATTCGTACTAACCGCTTCCGCCTCGATTTATTCCCGAAAAGTTGTTAGCCGCAGATGAACGCGGCGCAACAATTCGCAGGCTAAAAATGTGGGGAATAAAAAGAGGTCAAGCCGGTTATATACTTGCGGAGCCGTGTCAGATGAAAACCTCGCGAGCGCTTCCTTTGAAGAGCTGGCCATGCCGCTCTTCGATTCGCTCTACAATTTCGCGCGCTGGCTTACTCACGACCGGGAGGAAGCGCAAGACCTGGTGCAGGAAACGTACAGCAAAGCGCTGAAGGGTTTCGGTTCGTTTCAGCCCGGAACAAATTTTCGCGCATGGATGTTCCGAATCTTGCGTAACACGTTTCTGACGTCGCGTGCGGGCCTCAAAAGCGGGGCGACCGTCTCGCTCGATTCCGAGGAAGGCGAGCCTCTGCAGCCGGCCACCGAGGAAACGCCGGAGTCGCTGCTGCTGCAACGTTCTAGCCAGCAGATGGTGCAGGAAGCCATTGAGGAATTGCCGCCGCTCTTCCGCGAAGTAGTTTTGTTATGCGATGTAGAGGAAATGTCGTACCAGGAAATTTCCGAGACGATGGCGATTCCGATCGGAACGGTGATGTCTCGATTAGCGAGGGCCAGGGGCGCATTACGCCAAAGCCTGGCGAAGAAACTGCAAGGATCATGAAATCCGTTCATGAAAGCCGCCATCGCATTTCGCAGCGGAATATCGGGATTGCATCGCAAGCGGGACCGACCGCATTAAGGTGAAATGAAGAATGGCCTGCGATACATGGCGCGACAAAATTAACGCATACAGTGACGCAGAACTATCGGCGGAGGGGATGCGCGCGATGGCCGCACACCTGCGCACATGTGCCTCCTGCAGTTCGGACCTGCTCAGCCGATTGCAGTTGAAGCGCGCCATAAAAACCGCCGGAAGCAGGTTTGTGCCGGATCTTGCTTTCAAGCAGAAAATTCAATCGGAAATCCAATCTCAGAAAGTGCCCGCGTCACATCGGAAATGGCTGCCCTGGCTGGAGGTGGCTGCGGCAGCCGCGATCATTGTTCTGCTTTTTGTGCTTTTATCGGCACGTTCGTCCTTGCAGCAACGACAAGCGTTTGCCGAACTAGCCGACCTGCACGTTGCCACGCTGGCGAGCGCCAATCCAGTGGACGTTATTTCCACCGACCGTCACACCGTGAAGCCCTGGTTCCAGGGCAAAATTCCATTCGCGTTCAATATTCCCGAACTCAGCAATACCCCGTTCACTCTTGAAGGCGGACGGCTGGCATACCTGGATCAATCCCCGGGCGCGCAACTGATTTTCAAGAGCGGCAATCACCGCATATCGGCGTTCATCTTCCAGGACCGCACGGAACACCCCTTCCCGGCAAAAGACACGCGGTCGAAGCGCCTGACCTTCAACCTGGAATCGTGGAGCGGCGGAGGATTGCGCTATTTCCTCATCGGCGATGCCGATCCCAGCGATATCCACAAACTAAGCGAATTGCTTCGATCCGCCTCGCAGTCCTGAAAGCCCGAACCGGCGCCATCCGACGTCCGGCCCCCCAAGAAATGCGAAATTACTGTAATTGAATTATATTCTGCAAATTTATAGCAACGAAGGGCACTCCGAAAGCGTCGGATTCAGTGTTGGCTTTCGATTCTGAAATTCGAGGTTGTATAATCCCGGCCATCCTAGGTATGCAGGAGTTCGATCCATGAAGCGCGCGCTAATCCTGTTCGTATTCGCCCTGTTGATGCTCACAAACGGATCTGCCACACGCGCGGGTGCTGCGGTGGCGGACGACATCATCGCTTCGCGCACCGCGGAAGTCGACGGCGTAAATTTCCATTATCTGACGGCTGGCCACGGGACGCCGCTTATCCTGCTTCACGGCTATGCCGAGACCTCGCGAATGTGGAGTCCGATCATTCCAGCGCTGGCCGAACGGTTCACGGTGATCGCGCCGGATCTTCCGGGCATCGGCGACTCATCGATTCCGGAGGGCGGTCTGGACATGAAGACTTCCGCGATCCGTATTCACGCGCTGGCGCGCTCGCTGGGCGTGGAAAAAGCAGAAGTGGCAGGCCACGACATCGGCCTGATGGTCGCCTACGCCTATGCGGCGCAATTCCCCACGGAAGTGACGAAATTAGCGGTGATGGACGCGTTTCTGCCGGGCGTACCCAGTTGGGAAGCGGTCTACAACAATCCGGACATCTGGCATTTTCGGTTCAACGGGCCCACGCCTGAGGCTCTGGTGCAGGGCCGCGAGCGCATCTACTTCACGTATTTCTGGAACGACCTTGCGGCCGATAAGACGCGCTCGCTTCCCGAAGCCGATCGCGAGGCTTACATCGCGGCATACTCTCGTCCGGGACGCACGCGCGCGGGCTGGGCCTACTTCGTATCATTTCAACAAGCTGCCAAAGATTTCGCGCAACTCTCGCAGACTAAGCTCACCATGCCGATCCTTTCAATCGGCGGCGATAAATCGTTAGGCGAAGCGCTGGGCCAGCAAATGAAGTTGGTAGGAACGGACGTTACCGTGATCGTGCTGCACGACACCGGCCACTGGATCCTGGAAGAATGCCCAAAGGAAACCAGCGAAGCGCTGCAAAAATTTCTGTGAGTGCGGAGTAAGTCCGGCGCTCAAGATCGTCAAAGGAGGGGAAACATGAGTTCGCAGCCGAAACCAGCAGTGCCCTTGGTGCCACCATATACTCGAGAAACGGCGATTTTGAAGATTCGCGCGGTGGAAGACAACTGGAACACGCGCGAACCTGAGCGGGTTTCACGCGGTTACAGCGCCGACTGCTACTGGCGCAACCGCTCCGAATTCATTCACGGCCGCGCCGAAGTAATTGCATTTCTCACTAAAAAATGGGCGGCGGAACTGGACTACCGCCTCATCAAGGAGCTGTGGTCTTTCGACGGCAACCGAATCGCGGTTCGCTTCGCCTATGAGTCGCGGGACGAGGCCGGAAAATGGTGGCGCTCCTACGGCAACGAGAATTGGGAGCTCGACGAAACGGGCTTGTCGAGAATTCGCCACGCCAGCATCAACGATCTGGCAATTAAAGAAGAAGATCGGCTTTTTCGCTGGCCGTTGGGCCGTCGCCCAGATAACCACCCGGGATTAACGGAACTCGGCCTGTAACTTCCACACCGACAAATAAGGGACATCGTTGGCCTCGGTGTTGCGCGGCAAGTTAACATGGCCACAATGCGTTCAGAGAGCGTGCCGCGCTAAAGGCCGCGGCGACACCTAAACCTTGTGATGCGCTCGGTTGACTTCGTCTTGCGTCTCCCATAACCTTTATCGTTTATCGTGCTGGTGCGAGCGCATTCCTGCGCGTTCTCGTCGCATTCGGCGCAGAAGAGAGCCTCGACTTCATGTCCGACCAGAAATTACCGACGCGCGCGGAAGATTTTTCGGAGTGGTACAACCAGGTTGTATTGAAGGCCGAGCTCGCGGATTACGCGCCGGTTCGCGGATGTATGATCGTGCGTCCCTACGGCTGGGCTTTGTGGGAGAACATTACCGCGGCGCTGGACAGCCGGTTCAAGGCCACCGGGCATGTGAATGCGGCGTTTCCGCTGCTTATTCCGCGCAGTTTCATCGAAAAAGAGAAATCGCATGTGGCGGGATTTTCACCCGAGCTGGCAGTCGTCACTCACGGCGGCGGTGAGGAGCTGGAGGAGCCTCTGGTGATTCGTCCGACGTCCGAGACGATCATCGGCCATGCTTACGCGAAATGGATTCAGTCCTATCGCGATCTGCCCGTGCTGATCAATCAGTGGAACAGCGTGGTACGCTGGGAGCTGCGCACAAAATTATTTTTGCGCACGCTGGAATTTTTCTGGCAGGAAGGGCACACCGCCCACGCGACGCTCGAAGAGGCTGCCGCCGAGACCAGGCAGATGCTCGATATTTACACCGACTTCGCTGTGCGCGAAGCAGCTGTGCCGGTAATTTCGGGACGCAAATCCGATTCCGAGCGTTTTGCGGGTGCGGACCAGACATTCTCCATCGAAGCGATGATGGGAGACGGCAAAGCGTTGCAGTCCGGGACTTCGCACAACCTGGGACAAAACTTCGCCAAGGCCTTCGAGATCCGCTACCTGGATAAGGGCGGCGTGCTGCAACACTGCTGGACGACTTCCTGGGGCCTTTCGACGCGCTTTGTGGGCGCGATTATCATGGTCCACGGCGACGATCAGGGTTTGATTTTCCCGCCTCGCCTCGCGCCGTTTCAATTGGTCATCGTGCCGATTTATAAAACCGACGACGAAAGATCGAGCGTTCTGGAATGCGCCCAGCGGCTGCGCAAGAAACTCAGCGATGCCGGAATACGCGTCAAAATGGATGAGCGCGACGGCGTCAGTCCCGGTTTCAAATTCAACGATTGGGAGATGCGCGGTGTCCCGCTGCGCTTGGAGCTTGGCCCGAAAGATGTTGCGAAAAGCTCGGTGGTTCTGGCGCGCCGCGACCGGCCAGGCAAAGAAGGCAAAGCGTTTGTCCCGCAGCAGGGAATTGCGGCAGCCGTCACTCAGCTTCTGAACGAAATACAGCAGGCGCTCTACGATCGTGCCCTCGCATTTCGCAAGACGAACACGGCGGAGCCAGCCGACTACGAGCAGTTCAAGAAAGCCGTGGAGAAGGGTTTCGCTTTCTCCTGGTGGTGCGGCAGTGCCGAGTGCGAGGCCAGCATCAAAGAAGAAACCAAGGCCACTATGCGCTGCATCCCCCTGGAACAGCCCGGCGGCACGGGCAAATGCATCCACTGCGGGAAGTCGTCGCAAGAGAAAGCAATTTTCGCCCGCGCTTACTAGGCTGACTCTGGTTTTGCGCGCCCGGCGAGAATTGAAGCGTTTACTCATTCAGAACACACGGTTTAAGCCGCACTTCCACTTGTCGCCGATCCTGCTAATATTAGAAAACCGTCAAAAACTAGCGAACTGCTGTCAGGAGGATTTCCATTTTGAAACCGCAGCCAGTACGCAACCGGCAAAGCGGCAAGGGCAGGATCAAGTCGCTGGTGATCTTGGTCGTATTGGCGGCCGTGATCTACGCGGCGGTGAAAATTGCTCCCGCTTATATCAATAATTACCAGCTGCAGGATTCCGTCACCACCGAAGCGCGCTTTGCCACTTCCACCTATCCTAAGAAGAGCCCAGAAGACATTCGCGAGGACGTTTGGCGGAAGATGCAGGAACTGGGCGTGCCGGCCAAGAAGGAAGATATTCAGGTAAACATGCAGGATCAATACGTAGCGATTTCAATAGATTACGTGGTTCCGATCGACCTTTCCGTCTATCAGTTCACCTTGCAATTTCACCCCCACGCAGACAGCCATTCGATTTAGAATAGAGTTCACCACGGTCGAGACCTTATCGAGGTCGAGCCTGCCGCGCCAGAGTCGCCCCAGCCCAACCGTGCGGTTACGGCTTGCGTCTAATAATCAGGCAGTGTTGGTTCGGAGAAATTGATTGCGGATTCGAATCGCCCGTGGCTTCTGGACATCGCGCGCCGGCCTTTTTACCCTGGGCTCCTGCGTCGCCGTACCGCTGATTGCCACCTCGATTTTCGCCTACTTTTACATCCAATTCGGAAAACTGATCAATCAGCGCCTCAGCGGCCAGATTTACCAGAACACTTCCAGGCTCTTTTCAGCCCCGGGCCACATTTATACCGGGGAAAAGATGCATGCCGGCGATCTGGCTACCTATCTGCTGCGCGCCGGCTACCAGGAAGGTGAAGTAGCGGGGGCGCCGGGCGAATTTAAAGTGAAGGGCTCGACGTCGGTGGAGATTCACCCGTCGCGCGCGTCATTTTTTCAGGGAGGAAACGCGCTGCGCGTCGATTTTTCAGGCCCCGCCATCTCCCACATCGTGCAGCTTTCCGACGGCACGCAACGACTCACAGCGGATATCGAGCCTGAGCTGATTACCAACCTGTTCGACGATTCTCGCGAAAAACGTCGCATCGTGCGTTTCGACGATCTTCCCAAGGACATGGTCGATGCCGTGCTCGCCGCCGAGGACAAGCGTTTCTTCGAACACGGCGGCCTGGACATTGTGCGCGTCTTCGGCGCGGCGCTGGCGGATTTGCGCCGCGGCCAGAAAGCGCAAGGCGCCAGCACCATCGATATGCAGGTGGCTCGTAGTTTCTTCTTCACAACCAAGCGCGAGTGGCGCCGCAAAGTGAAAGAAGTGCTGATGGCTATCGAGATCAATCAGCGCTATTCGAAACAGCAAATTTTCGAGCTGTACGCCAATGAAGTTTATCTCGGCAATCGCGGCAGTTTCTCCATCCGTGGATTCGGCGAAGCGGCGCAGGCCTATTTCGGCAAGGACGTCCGTGAGTTGAATTTAGGCGAAGAAGCCTTTCTGGCTGGAATCATTCGCGCTCCGAATCGCTACGCCGCGGCAGAGCGTCACCTGGACCGCGCCGAAGAATCGCGCGACCGCGTGCTGGCGCAGATGGTCGAAGATAGTTACGTAACGCAAGCACAGGCCGACGCCGCCAAAACGCTAAAGCTGAAATTCGTGAATGGCAATCTGGATAGCGGAGCGGCCCCGTACTTCGTCGACATGGTCAAAGACCACCTGCTCGAACAGTTTTCCGAAACCGATCTGGAAACGCAAAGCTATCGCATTTACACCACGCTCGATCCACAGTTGCAGCATGCCGCATCGGAGGCCATTCAGACCGGAATCGCGGGCGTGGATAAGTTGCTCGCCAAGCGCTACGCGCTGTGGAAGAAGAAAGGCGAAAACGTTCCTAAAGTGCAGGTCGCGATGGTCGCGATGGACCCGCAAACCGGCGAAATCCGCGCGCTGGTTGGCGGACGCAACTACGGCGAAAGCCAGCTGAATCACGCGTTATCTCGCCGCCAGCCTGGTTCGGTCTTTAAGCCTTTCGTCTATGCCGCCGCGTTTAATAACACGGTTCTCGGCAATCAACCGGTGGTCACTCCAGTCACCACAGTCGATGACGTGCCCACGACGTTTCAATTCGACGGCAAGGAATATACGCCGGACAATTACACCGAAGATTTTTACGGCACGGTCACCGTGCGCGACGCGCTGATCCACTCGCTGAACGTCGCCACCGTAAAAATCGCGGAAATGATCGGCTACCAGAAAGTTGTCGATCTGGCGCGGCAAATGGGGTTGGGCAATAACATTCAAGCGACTCCGGCGGTAGCACTCGGCGCGTATGAAATGACGCCCATCGATGTCGCGGCGGGCTACACCGCGTTTGCCACCAACGGGATCCGCGCCGAACCATTGTTCCTGCGGAGCGTGCTGGCAGCGGACGGCACGGTGGAAGAAACGGCAGCGCCGCGCACGCATGCGGTGCTTGATCCACGCGTGGCCTACCTCACCACCAGTTTGATGGAAGACGTCATCAATCGCGGCACGGGCGTCACGGTGCGTTCCATGGGATTTACTCCCATCGCCGCGGGCAAGACAGGCACGTCGCGCGACGGCTGGTTCGCAGGATTCACGTCCAACCTGCTGTGCGTGGTCTGGGTCGGATTCGACGATAACCGCGACCTCAACCTGTCCGGCAGCGCCTCCGCCGCCCCTATCTGGGCCGATTTCATGAAGCTTGCGGTCACCCTGCCGCAGTATAAAATGACCGAGGACTTCGATCCGCCGCCCGGCGTGTTGCAGGAAACCATCGACTCGCAAACCGGCCAGCTAGCGACTGCCTGGTGCCCTCAACAGGTTCAGGAATATTTCGTCTCCGGCAGCGAGCCCACGCAGTTGTGCGAACTCCACGGTGGCAGTTCGGCATCATCGAAGCCAGGCACCTGGCTTTCGCACCTGTTCGGCAAGGATAACAACCCGCCCCCGCCTCCGGGCGCCATCGGCGTAAACCCGGGCCCTAGTACCAATCCCGAAGCCCCCCCTGCGGACGACCGGGCCGCAAAGAAAAAAGGGATTCTTGGCAAGATATTTGGTATCTTTGGCTCAACCAAAAAGCCTGCGGACAGCCAGAAACCACCGCCGTAGGCTTCAGGGCGCGGAAGGAGTGGGCAATGAGCCGAGTGACTCTTGTTGCCGTCCCGTTGTTTCTGTGTCTAGCTGTATCCATGCAAGCGCAGCAATCCCCGACAAAAATAAGTGAGAGCGCCAACCGCGCAGCTGCCTCCGCGTCCGCGAAGCCGTTCTCCGGTCTTTCGCAAACCGAAACGGCCATTATGCATGGCGACATTTACATGGCGCGCAAGGAATACGCGACGGCCATCACTGCCTATCAACAAGTGCTCTCCACCGACGCCAAAAATGCCGCGGTGCTGAATAAAGTCGGCATTGCCTACCAGCAGTTGGGCGAGCTGCAGCAATCCGAGCGTTTCTATAAACGCGCGATGCACGCCGACAAGAATTTCGCCAGCGCCGCCAATAATTGCGGCACGGTGGAGTACGACAAGAAACATTACGGCAAAGCCATCAACCTTTACACCAAAGCGTTGAGCATGCATGGCGACATGCCGACGATTTACAGCAATCTGGGCTATGCCTACTTTTCCAACAAAGAATATCCCGAGGCGATGACTGCGTTTGAAAAAGCGCTGGCGCTCGATCCGACGATTTTCGACCGCAAAGGCCAGGGCGGCACGGTCGTGCAGCAGCGCACCACCACGGATCCCGGCTTGTTTTATTTCCTGGTGGCCAAGACCTACGCGCACGCAGGCGATGCTGAACGCGCCGCGCATTACTTGAAGTTGGCGCGAGACGACGGCTACACCGAATTCCTCTCGGCGCAAACCGATCCCGTATTCTCCAAGGTGATCAAGAACCCCGAGGTGCAGGAAGTGCTGCACGAAGCTCCGGCGTACGCGGGGTCGTCGAAGAAGCAGATTCAGAACTAACCGATGGCCGCAAATACAGCCGCGAAGACAACCGACGCACTTGATAAAACACCGGCGCTCGCCGATAGGGACCTGCTGCTATCGGTGTACAAAGCCTTCAACGAGCGCAACCTGGAGTTCGTTCTCACCCGGCTGCACCCCACGGTCGATTGGCCGAATGGAATGGAAGGTGGCCGGGTTCACGGCCGCGACGAGGTGCGCGAATACTGGACTCGCCAATGGCGCGTCGTTGATCCACACGTCGAGCCATTACGTTTTGAAAACCTCGAGGATGGCAGAATCGTAGCGGACGTCCGCCAGGTCGTCCATGATTTGGCGGGGACTTCAATTCTGGACCAGATGATCCAGCACATCTACCTGATCCGCGACGGCCAGATCCTAGGTATGGAAATTCGAGAATGGCCAGCCGCGAGCCCCGACGATTCAAAGAATTCCGCCGATTCGCCTTAATCCATCGCAGCTTATTGCCTTTCCCTTGCTATAATGAAGTGCGGAATGTCCTTCCTTACACTTCGGCGATTTTTAACCTCCATTTTCGTCACGCTTGTTTTGTCGCTCGTTTTTTCCCCAGCCGCCGGAACGCAATATGCGCCCGCTGTGAATTCCAGTGTCGTTGAATTGCACATCGACGGTGAAATCGAACCGATCCTCGCCGAATATATTGTCCGCGGCATTGGCCAGGCCAACGAGCAGCACGCCAGCCTGATTTTGATCACCATGAACACGCCGGGAGGGTTGGACACCTCCATGCGCTCCATCATTCAATCCATTTTGCAATCGCACGTGCCTGTAGTGACCTATGTTTATCCCACGGGCTCGCGCGCGGCCTCCGCCGGATTTTTCATTTTGCTTTCGGGCGATGTAGCGGCGATGTCGCCGGGAACGGAAACGGGCGCGGCTTCTCCTCTGATTGAAATCGGCGGCTCGCCGGTGCAGATCGATGAAACGCTGCGCAAGAAAATCCTGAACGATGCCACCGCGTATTTGCGCAGCTACACAATCAAGCGCGGCCGCAACGTGGAGCTTGCGGAAACAGCGGTGACCGACGCGAAAGCGTTCAGCGATAAAGAGGCTCTGGACGGCAAGCTGGTGGACATCGTCAGCGGCTCCACAGAAGATTTACTGGCGCAGCTGAACGGCCGCACCATCACGCGCATGGACGGCAGCAAGGTTGAACTGTCGCTTCCCCATCCAGTTACGACCGTGCAGGTAATGAGCAGCCGCGAGCAATTCCTTTCCCGCATCGTACAGCCGGATGTATTTTTCATTCTGCTGATCGTCGGCGTCCTGGGGCTGTACGCCGAATTCACGCACCCCGGAGTTTTCGCGCCGGGAGTCATCGGCGGCATAGCGCTGGTGCTGGCGCTGTTCGCCATGCACCTGCTGCCGATTAATTTCGCGGGCCTATTACTGATCGCGCTGGCCTTCGCGCTATTTATTTTGGAGGCGAAATTTCCAACGCATGGTGTCTTAGGAGCGGGAGGCGTGGTGGCGATGGTTCTGGGCGCGCTCTTCCTGATTCGCTCTCCCTTAACAGGCATGGGCGTGAGTTTGAAGACCGCGGTAGCCGTAGTCATTCCGTTCGCCATCATCGTGATCATCCTGATGCGTCTGGTCCTGCGTTCGCGCAAATGGAAGGTAACGACTGGCAAGGAAGAATTAATTGGAGAAGTCGGCGAAGTCCGCGAGCCGGTAGGCCCATCGGAAGAGCCAGGCTCGGTATTCGTGCACGGAGAATTGTGGCGAGCAGCAGCCCGCGCAGGCGAAAACATCCCGGTGGGAGCAAGAGTGCGCGTAAAAAAGGTAAAAGGCCTGACGCTGGAAGTCGAGTCGGTCGAATCAAAGTAGCCAGCTTTAAAGAATTAAATGTAGTGCCGCGGTCTTTAGCGCGGCAGGCCCTTCGGCCCGGACGATCATCGGAGGCAGTAAATGGATTTCGTGACAATCTTATTCGGCGTAGCGGTCCTGATCTTCGTGTTCTGGCTGGTAAATTCCGTCTACGTCATAAAGGAGTGGGAACGCGGGGTCGTCCTGCGCCTGGGCCGCATGCTGCCAAACGCAAAAGGCGCAGGCCTGCAACTGGTCTTTTTCCCGATCGACAAACTAACCAGAATTTCCCTGCGCATAGAAACGCTGGACGTCCCGCCCCAGGACGTAATCACGCGCGACAACGTCTCGGTGAAAGTAAATGCGGTGTGTTACTTCCGCGTGGTGGACGCGAATCTCGCGCTGTCGCAGGTGCAAAACTATCTATATGCTACCTCGCAGCTGGCGCAAACCACGCTCCGCAGCCTGGTAGGGCAGTTCGAACTGGACTCCATCCTCTCCGAGCGCGAAAAGGTTAACGCCAAGCTGCAACAAATCCTTGACCAGGATACCGAGCCTTGGGGTATCAAGGTAACGAAGGTAGAAGTCAAACAAGTCGACATCCCGGAGAATATGCAGCGCGCTATCGCCAAGCAGGCCGAGGCCGAGCGCGAGCGCCGGGCCAAAATCATTCACGCCGAAGGCGAATTTGAGGCATCGACAAAGCTGGCGGACGCGGCGGAAGTTCTGGAAAGACAACCGGCCGCCATCCAGCTGCGTTATTTGCAGACGCTGACTGAAATCGGCGTCGAGAAAAACACAACGATTGTCTTCCCGCTGCCAGTGGATATTATTTCCCAGTGGGTGAAAGCGTTCGGAGGTACGAAGTAAAAAATATGGCATCGAGTGGAAGGCGTGGGGGCGGGGAGCGGGTTCTGGAAAGCAGGCATCTCGTCGGATTGTTTCTGGGTGTGGTGGTGTTGTGCGGAGTTTTCTTCACGCTCGGCTATGTGATGGGCCGCACACAATACAGCGGCTCGGTGCACGCCGAAGCGCCGCCGCGCACGAGCACGCCGCCAGAGCCAACTTCCGCAAAGAATAATAAGGAAATGAACGCGCCCGCTGCGGTTCCGGGCAGCGACCAGGGCTGGGATTTCTACGGCAAGAAAGCCGCAAACGATCATCTGGAACAGCCTGCGGCCGCGAAGTCAACCGGCAAGCAATCGGCTAATAGCACGGCCCCGGCAACGGCTCAAACAAATCCGTCAGCGCAGCCACCGGCATCAGCCAAGAGGGTTCCTGCCAGCACGAAGCAACTCTCGCCTTCAGGCTTCCTGCCGCCGATCATGGCGAAAAATTCCATCGTAGTGCAGGTAGCAGCGGTAAAACTGCAGCGCGACGCCCTGGAAATGGCCGACGCCATCGAACAAAAGAAACTCCCCGCCTTTGTGGCCATGGCGCCTGCCGATAAGCTTTACCACGTTCAAATCGGTCCGTATCCCGACATGGCCTCCGCGGAAAGCGCCAAACGCCAGCTGGAACAGCTCGGTTTTAAGCCTATAATCAAACGCTGAGAATGAAATTTCCCCGTTACGCGCGAGTCCTGCTCGCCCTGGGCAGCGGAGTCGCTCTAGGCCTATCCTTTCCCAACTACAATTGGTACCCGCTCTCGTGGATTGCCATGGGCATGCTGGTGTTGGCGTCGTGCGGCGCGCCATTAAAAGAAGCGCCTCTCTACGGATTCCTGCATGGCCAAATCTTTTATCCAGTGTGTCTGCCGTGGGTAGACACGGTGATGCGCCAGTACGGCAACATCGATCCGTGGATCGCGGCTGCGTTCGTAGGCATGATCGGGTTCATCGGCGGGCTGATCTGCACGGTTTTTTCCACCGGCGTGGCACTGGCATCAAAGAAAAGTAATTTGCTAGCGTGCCTGCTGGCGCCATTTTTGTGGACCGCGCTCGAATACTTTCGCACCAATATCCCAATCATCGGTTCTTCCTGGGATCTGTCCGGCTATCCCGCAGCTCACAGCATGGCGCTGGTCCAAATCACGTCGGTAACGGGAATCTACGGCCTCTGTTTTCTGATCGCTGCGTACGGTTCACTGCTCGCCTACGCGGTGTTGTCTGGCACGCTGAGACCGTGGAGAGTGGTCCAGCTGGCGACAATTGTACTGCTCGCCGCCGTGCTCGCAGCCCCTTACCTGATTCCAACGCCGAAGCCTCGCTATGTCGCGCACTTGGTGCAAACGAATTTCCCGCAATCTGAAAGTTACCCGGCGGATTGGCTTCAGGTACACGCGCCTGAACTTGACGAGCTGCAAAAAATCAGCGTGGACGCCGCAAAACGCGTTCCCGGAATAGTCATCTGGCCAGAAGTCCCCGCGCCATTCTCATTCACCGAACCGCCATTCGCGCAACGCGCCGAGCGCATCGCGTGCGACGCCGATAACTATTTCCTGGTAGGCGTGGTCGATTGGAAACAAGACCGCGCCGGAAAATGGCTGGCATCCAACAGCGCGGTATTACTGAATCCCGAAGGCCAGCGCATATATTCCTACGACAAAATGCACCTGCTTCCATTTGGCGAGTACGTCCCGCTGCGCGGCTGGCTGACTTTCGCCAAACGCCTGACCGCCGACATCTCCGACTTCACTCCAGGCACCCAGTATTCGATCGCCCAACTTCCCGAAGGAAAATTCGGCACCTTCATTTGCTACGAAGCAATTTTCCCCAGCGAAGTCCGCCAATTCACGGCAGCAGGCGCGCAATTTTTGGTAACAATTTCAAACGATGGCTGGTTCGGCCGCTCCTCGGCCCCAGAGCAGCACATGATGATGGCGCGGGTGCGCGCAGTGGAAAACCGCCGCTGGCTCCTGCGCGACACAAATAACGGTTACACAGAATCCATCGATCCCTACGGCCGCACAGCAGCGCAATTGCAACTGGACGTCCGCAGCCAACTAGACGCTCCTTACGATTTCCGCAGCGACTTGACGCCATACGCTCGCTTCGGCGACTGGTTCTCGTGGCTCTGCATCGCCGTCACATTAGGCCTGCTGGTTTCAGCGACCACCCCGAAACGGAAAATCGCAGGGCCACATTCGCCATGAAATTTGCCAGCGTCGTGCGCCAGCGCAGCTTTGTCGTCGCGCTCATTCTTTGGGTGTTGATCAGCGTTGGAACACTAGCGCTATGCCACGGCACTATGCCTCTGCCCCTTGGCCCGCATCCCGGAAAGCCGATAGCCCAAGTTATTTCGAGCTGGATTGCCCTGATATTTCTGGTGCTCGAAGCGGGACTGGTAGTTCTGATTACTCGCAAGCGGGCGCTGCCGGATCTGGCGGCACGCTCGCCGGAGCGTGCGACTGCCTTGCGGGAAAGTCTATATCTTTGGATCTACGGAGCGGTGGTGCTGCTCGCCGGACGCGTGATAGGCATTCATTTTTTTGGCGAGGGCATCGCCATGCACTTGAACGGCTCGCTGGTAGGCGCCACTCGCGTGCAATCGCCTGCCGAGGTATACACGTGGGCCGCCTACAACGGAATTTTGCTGGGCCTGATTCCGTATATTGTGTTTCGGATGCGCGGCTATTCGGACCGCCAGTTGAATCTCCATTCCGACAATTTGAAAAGCGATACGATCGTCATCGCCGTTGTGTTGGGCATCGGATGCTTCATCGATTTCGCTTTGGGCGCCAGTTTTTTCAAAATGTCTCATCACCAGCAGGTCGTCGGCGGTTTGCTTTCGTTTGTGTTGCACCTTTTCGGCACCGATCTGCCGATCATGATTTTCATTTATTCGATTCTGGTACCACGCTACGCGAAGCTGTTTTCGCCCTTCACCGCGTACCTGCTGGGTGCGGCTAGCTATCCGGCCATGCACGTCTTCGAATCGTGGACGCGCTACGATTCCTTCCCGCACGCAATCCTTTCGGTGTTTGTCGTATTTCTGTTTTTTTTCCCTCCCGGCGTAATGAAATCGTTTCTCACTTGGCGCACAGGCAACGCCTGGGTCCACGTCTGGGCCTTCCACGCCATCGCGCCGCACGTAACCGTGGATACGAGGCTCATCGTCAGCGATTTCAACATTCGGTAAGGCAAACGGAAGTTTGAGTCGCCAAATAACTTCATTTCGGCAGGCAATTTTCATATGGCATCAGCCAACAAATCCAAAGGCGGATCTTTTGCGGCATTTGAATTACCAGCGTGTAGCTCCTCGCCGCGCCATCCGCACGCACTCCGATGTTTCGAAATTCCTCATTCGCAGTTACAATTCCAACATGGCTGAGCACATCGAAGACCTGCAACAACGCTTCTCCGAGCTGAATAAACGCATTGAGCTCGTCCGGAACTTTCTTTGACGCCGAATCCGCGCGCAAACAGCTAGCCGCACTGGAAGCAAAAACCAGCGACCCGAATTTCTGGCAGGATCAAGCCAAGGCCCAAGTGACCCTGCAAGAACGCAAGGTGGTCGAAGACCGCGTGAACGCCGAAGAATCTCTCGAACGCAAAAAAAGCGACATCGAAACATACATAGGCCTGGCCCAGGAAGAACGCGATGACGCGCAGCGTGATTCGCTGCTGCAAGACGTCGCCAAAGAATTACAGGCGACCGACACATATCTTTCCGAACTGGAAACCAAGACGCTCCTGGCGGGCGAAAACGATGGTTTGAATGCGATCGTTACGGTGAAACCCGGAGCGGGCGGCACAGAATCGCAGGACTGGGCGGAAATGCTGCTACGCATGTATCTGCGCTGGGCAGAACAAAAAGGCTTCCGCGCTACGATCATCGATTCCACCCCCGGTGAGGAAGCGGGAATCAAAACCGCGACAGTACAGGTAGAAGGAGAAAACGCTTACGGGATGCTGGTAGGCGAGAGCGGCGTACACCGCCTGGTCCGCATCTCGCCCTACGACCAAGCCGCCCGCCGCCACACCTCCTTCGCATCGCTTTTCGTGATCCCGGAAATCGACGATCGCATCGAAATCAACGTAAAGCCAGACGACCTGCGCATCGACACCTTCCGCGCCGGCGGCCACGGCGGCCAGAACGTCAATAAAGTCGAATCGGCAGTGCGCATCACGCACTTGCCTTCCGGAATCGTAGTCCAGTGTCAAAACGAACGCAGCCAGCACAAAAATCGCGAAATTGCGATGAAAGTCCTGCGCTCGCAACTCTACGAACTAGAACTGGAAAAACGCCGTGACGCCCTGAACAAACTCGACGCCAGTAAGCCAGAAATCAGTTTCGGCAGCCAAATCCGCTCCTACACCATGCAGCCGTATCAACTGATCAAAGACCACCGCACCAAAGTTGAGCGCGGCGATGTACAGAAAGTTCTGGACGGCGACCTCGACCCGTTCATCCGCGCCTACTTGCTCTATCGACGCGACAACACCTAGCCACCATCAGAACAAATTCCGCAGCAGTTTCGGGAATGAGTCCCAGATATGAGCGCACGGCCCACCCAAGATTGTTCCGCCATGCGCCGTTTCCAGCGCAAATAGAAACCGTTCAAGCTCGATTTAAAGCCTTTCGCTGCATAAAATTGACACTGCCGACAGCCACATGCTAGCCTTGATTTTTCGTTTTTATCTTGCCCGGCCGACTTAGGCCCTAGATTTGCCCCACATTCCGCTGGAGGATACGTGGCACACGCCGAAGAGAAATTCTTGTTTACCTCGGAGTCTGTAACCGAGGGTCATCCCGACAAAATAGCCGACCAGATTTCCGATTCAGTCCTCGACGCGGTCATGAAGGACGATCCCAGGGGTCGCGTAGCCTGCGAAACCCTGGTCACCACGGGCCTGATCGTTGTTGCGGGTGAAATCACCACGTCGACCTACGTGCCCTTCGCGGAACTCGCGCGCGACGTCATCAAAGACGTCGGCTACACCCGCGCGAAATTCGGTTTCGACGCCGAAACTTGCGGCGTAATTTGCGCCATCAATCGCCAGTCGCCGGATATAGCCATGGGAGTCGACACCGGAGGCGCGGGCGATCAGGGCTTAATGTTCGGTTTCGCCTGCGACGAAACCCCGGAACTGATGCCCATGCCCATTCAACTCGCCCACGGCCTCACGCACAACCTGGCGGAAGTCCGCAAAAAAGGCGCGGTTGATTTCCTCCGCCCAGACGGAAAATCCCAGGTAACAATCGAATATAGCAACGGCCGTCCCGCACGAATCGACACCGTCGTCATCTCCACTCAGCACAGCGACAAAGTTTCCGCCAGCACGCTGCATGAGGCAGTCCTGAACGAAGTAATCAAGCCTGTGCTGCCCGCGGAAATGGTGGACAAGAAAACGAAATACCATATCAACCCCACAGGCCGTTTCGTTGTGGGAGGACCGATGGGTGACTGCGGCCTGACCGGCCGCAAAATTATCGTGGACACCTACGGCGGTTACAGCCGCCACGGCGGCGGCGCGCTCTCCGGCAAAGATCCAACGAAGGTGGACCGCTCCGCGTGCTACATGGCCCGTTACGTCGCAAAAAATCTGGTAGCCGCGGGTCTGGCCACCAAGGTCGAAGTTCAAATCGCCTACGCCATCGGCGTCGCTGAACCCGTTTCGGTAATGGCCGATACCTTCGGCACCGGAACCATTCCAAATTCCCAGATCACGGAACTGATCCGCGGCTTTTTTAAATTAACGCCGAAGGGAATCATTGAAACGCTCGACCTGCGCCGTCCCATCTACCGCCCCACAGCAACCTACGGCCATTTCGGCCGCTCAGGCCCGGGCTTCACATGGGAGCGCACAGACAAAGCCGAAGCAATCCGCAAGGAAGCGACCAACCGCGGCGTGGAAGCAGTCTCCCGCGGTTGAAATTCGTTGTGCCGGCGTGCCCCATGGAACCGCGGGAGTCTTGCCGGCTCCGTTGGTTTTGTTGCGGCGCTTTTTTCCCTGAGGTACGCAAGGCTGGCGGGCGAATTGCTGAACCGAACGCTAACCGGGAATTTGCTGCGCGCTCAGCATCTCTGCGGTGAGAACAGCCTTAACCGATCTTCGAACTCAAAATCGTAAAGGGAGCCTCCATTGGAAACAGCGACGACGAAGCTAGTTGGCGACGTAAAAGACCTGTCCCTGTCGGAAAAAGGCAAACGCAAAATCGAATGGGCCAATCAGCAGATGCCAGTTCTGCAACTAATCCGCAAGCAATTCATAAAAGACCAACCCCTGAAAGGCATCCGCATGTCAGCCTGCCTGCACGTCACCAGCGAAACGGCGAATTTGGCGATCACGCTGCGTGACGGCGGCGCAGACCTGGTGCTCTGCGGCTCAAATCCGCTCTCCACGCAAGACGAAGTAGCGGCATCCCTGGTCAAGGACTACGGCATCCCCACCTACGCAATTAAAGGCGAAGACAACGCCACTTACTACGCGCACATAGCCGCGGCCATTGAACACCGCCCTCAAATCACAATGGACGACGGCGCGGACCTGGTAACCCAGCTCCTGACCAAACACCCAGACCTGGTGAAAGACGTAATCGGCGGCACGGAAGAAACCACCACGGGCGTCATCCGTCTGCGCGCGATGGCGAAAGACGGCACGCTGAAATATCCAGTCATCGCGGTCAACGACGCGCTCACAAAACATCTCTTCGACAACCGTTACGGCACAGGCCAATCCACCCTGGACGGCATCATCCGCGCGACGAATATGTTGCTGGCAGGTATGCGGGTGGTGGTAGCAGGCTACGGCTGGTGCGGACGAGGAGTAGCCATGCGGGCCAAAGGCCACGGCGCAGACGTAATCGTCACGGAAATCAACCCCACCCGCGCCCTGGAAGCAATAATGGATGGCTTCCGCGTAATGCCCATGGCCGACGCGGTAAAAATAGGCGAAATTTTCGTGACTGTAACAGGCAATAAATCCGTAATAGCCCACGAGCATTTCGAAAAAATGCGCGACGGCGCAGTAGTCTGCAACTCCGGCCACTTCAACGTGGAAATCGACATTCCAGCCCTGGAAAAACTGGCCAGCTCCAAAAAAGTGGCGCGCCCGTATGTGGAAGAATACGTAATGAAAGACGGCCGCAGAATTTACCTGCTAGGCGAAGGCCGCCTGATCAACCTCGCAGCCGCCGAAGGCCACCCGGCGGTAGTAATGGATATGAGCTTCGCGAACCAAGCCTTGGCCTCGGAATACATGGTAAAGAACGCAAAAGACCTGAAAGCGCAAGTCTACTCAGTCCCCGAAGCAATCGACCGCCAAATCGCCAAATTAAAGCTGGACTCAATGGGCGTCCTGGTCGACAAACTAACAGCAGACCAAGAGCACTACCTGGCGTCCTGGTCAGAGGGCACCTAAAAGCGCACGTCGGCTGTAGGGAACTACGTCGAACGCGCCGCCGAGTGTTGGCGGCGCAGCCACGTTTCGCAGCGCCGCGTGGCCGGCACATTTCGTCGTTGACGTCATTCTGAACGGAGCGAAGAACCTCTCCTTGTTTTTCTCAATGACCAGTCTTTGCCTTATCGGCACGCTCCGCCTGACAAAAACGCTCATCCGTTTTTGCCCGCTTCATTGCCGCAATACACACACATCTTTTGCAAGCCCTGCCGCACTGTATTAAAATGCATGAATGGAGATTTTCATCGCCCGAAAGCATCATTGCCGCGAGAAAAGCGAAGCAGCACGCAGCCTCGGCTCACTCCGAAACTACCCACCACCGCCCCAATTTCTACCCGAAACAAATGGACGCCCCAAAATAGTGAAATTTTGCGTAACTCATTCAAAACAAACGGTCGTCTCCAACTCTACCCGAAACAAATGGACGCCTCGCGCCCATGCGCCAAGCGCTCAAATTAAGCCGTTCGCAGGCTCGGCCGTACCGACACAGGCGGGCATCGAGAGCGAAGTTCCGCGCGGAAACCAGTCGGCGAAAGCCCTTCGCAGCGCGCTAATTCCTGACGCGATCCGATATCTCCAGGCCGCCACGGCATGATGCACGACTGGGCCCACTGGGCAATCGAAACAGCCAAGCGCCGCGGCGCCACCTATTCCGACGCACGCGTAATGGACATCCGCCAGCGTGACATTGCCACAAAAAACGGTGAAGTCGGCACACTGGTCGAACAAGAAACTCTAGGCATCGGCATTCGCGTGATCGCGAATGGAGCCTGGGGTTTCGCGGCGACAGACCGCCTCACGCGCGACGGAGTCCAAGCCTGCGCCGCTGAAGCGGTAGCGATCGCAAAAGCCTCGGCGCTAGCCAAGCGCGAAAATGTTGCCCTGGCCCCGGAGCAGCCCTACGTAGACACCTGGCAAAATCCGTTCCTGAAAGATCCGTTTCGCATTCCGGTGGAACGCCAGATCGATTTGCTGATTGCGGCGGACAAGGAAATGCTGAGCGTGAAAGGAGTCACGCTGGCCGAAGGTTCGATGTCCTTCAAACGCATCGACCAACTCTTCGTTTCCAGCATTGGCTCTTCGATTCATCAAATAAAAATGCACGCGGGCGGCGGCATCGTAGCGACCAGTTTTGCCGAAAGTGAAATCCAGAAGCGCTCGTATCCCAACAGCTTCGGCGGCCAGCACGCTCTTCTGGGCTATGAAGTGATCGAATCATTTGACTTGGTTGGCAACGCGCAGCGTGTAGCCGAGGAAGCCGTCGCATTACACTCAGCAGCGCAGTGCCCGGAAGGTACCAAGACAATCATATTGGGCGGCTCACAGTTGGGTTTGCAGATTCATGAATCGGTAGGCCATCCCATCGAGCTTGACCGCGTCCTGGGCCAGGAAGCAAATTTCGCAGGCATGAGCTTTCTCACAGTCGATAAATTGCGCAAACTAAAATATGGATCGGAAATTGTAAATATAGTAGCCGACGCCCGCCTGGAACACGGCCCGGGCCTGGGCACCTTCGCCTACGACGACGAAGGCGTCCCAGCCCAATGCACGCCAATCATTTCGGACGGCCTCTTCACCGGATATTTGAGCAACCGTGAACTGGCGTCCGCGATAGGCGAGACGCGCTCGAACGGCACCATGCGCACGGAAAGCTGGAACCGCTTGCCGATGATTCGCATGACCAACATCAGCATCAATCCCGGTACATGGAATTACGACGACCTGATTGCCGACACCGACGACGCGATCCTTATGGAAACGAACCGCTCCTGGTCCATCGACGACCGCCGCTATCATTTTCAGTTTTCAACGGAAGTTGGCTGGGAAATCAAAGGGGGCAAAAAAGGCCGCATGATCAAAAATCCCAGTTACAGCGGCATCACCACCGAATTCTGGAACAGCTGCGACGCAATCTGTTCGCGCGATTACTGGACGTTGTGGGGCACGCCCAACTGCGGAAAAGGCCAGCCGATGCAAACCATGGGCACAGGACACGGAGCTTCCCCCTCCCGTTTCCGGAACGTGAAAGTGGGCGTAGCGTTTTCCAAATAAAATGGCCACAAAAACCAAAAGAACGGCGGCAAAAAAATTGGCCACAAAATCTCGTGACAACGGCCGCGGATCGCGCAGCGCTTCGCCGTCGCGTTCCGTTAATCATCCGGCAGGCGCGCGCTTCTCTTCGGCCGATCTTGAACACATCGCCGAACGCATCCTGAAATTGAGTGAGGCCGACCAGACGGAAGTGGAAATCGATTCCACCGTCGATGCGCTCACGCGCTTCGCCAACAACACCATTCACCAGAACGTAGCCGAGCACACCATGGGCATTTCAGTGCGGGCAGTAGTGGACGGCCACACCGCGCGCGCCACCACCAACAAAACCGACGAAGAATCGTTGAAGCGCGTGATTTCCGCCGCTATGAGCCTGGCCCGCAATCAGCCGAAGAATCCCGATTTGCTGCCGATGTTAGGCGCGCAAAAATATCAGAAAGTGTCGCATTTCTTTGATTCGACGGTATCAGCCACTCCGCAGGATCGCGCACGCGCCGTGACTCGCGTTTGCAAAATGGCCGAGGAAGGAAAGCAAATGGCCGCGGGAATTTTCACCACGGGGTTTGTTCAGACGGCACTGGCGAACTCGAAAGGCCTCTTCGCGCGCCACGAGCATAGTCGCGCGGAATTTTCCGTGACAATTCTCGAAGACAATTCTTCGGGCTGGGCCAAATCGAATTCGCCGGACATTCTGAAAATCGATCCCGAGGTTTTATTCGAAAGCGCCAGCGAGAAAGCGGCAGGTTCGCGCAAACCCCGCGAGTTGCCACCGGGACACTACACCGCGATCCTCGAACCGGCGGCGGTCCTCGATTTCGTGGGTTTCATGTTCTACGATTTCGCCGGCACCGCGGTGCTGGACAAACGTTCCTGCCTGAACGATCGCATGGGTAAGCAGATTTTCGGCGAGAACGTCACGCTATGGGACGACGTCTACCACCCGCTGCAAGCGGGTTCCCCATGGGACGGCGAAGGATTACCGCGCCAAAAAGTGTTGCTGGTAGACCATGGAGTGCCAAAAAATTTGGTGTACTCGCGCGCCACAGCAAAGAAAATGAAAACCAAGCCGACCGGCCACGGTTTCACGCTGCCGAATGAATACGGCGAAGCCCCCATGAACCTGGTTTTTGCCGGCGGCGACAAATCCGTGGAGGACATGGTCCGCTCGACGGAACATGGCATCCTGGTAACCCGATTCTGGTACATCCGCGAAGTAGAGCCATACGAAAAAGTATTAACAGGCATGACCCGCGACGGCACCTTCCTGGTGGAAAACGGCCGGGTAGCAGGCGGCATCCGCAATTTCCGTTTCAATCAAGGTATCATCGACGCGCTGAGCAAAGTGGAAATGCTAGGCACACCCGTGCGCGCCACAGGCGAGGAATCCTTCGAAATGGTAGTCCCCCCAATGAAAATTCGCGACTTCCACTTCAGCGAAGTGACAAAATTCTAAATCGCGGCCCGCATTTTATTTTTTCGTTGGAGCAACAAGACGGCGTTCGATGGTGACCTCAGCCTTTTTACTCTTCGCCATTCTTGCGAAGGGAGCAAAGCGCAGGACCTGCTCTTCGCCTGTGCGTCGCGTATGCGAATTCCAAATCGCGCTAGGGCTTTGTGAACTGTAAACTGTGAATCGCCCTCGAAATCACATTCTCCTGAATCTGCACCAAATCCGTATCCGCGAGCGTCATCCCGAAGATCGTAAACACATGCGCATCGCGCGGAATATAAACGGCAACGCCAGACCAGTCTCGCCCGTCTACGCTGCCACGAAAACGCCGCTCAATGGCACTCGAGCCTGAAATGGAAACGTGCCTTTCACCGAGCGGCCGGAAATTATCCATCACATCGCGCAAACGACGGTCAGCAACATCCATTTCGCCAGCGAGTGAGTTCCCGCTGGCGTCTTGCCCGATCAGAAGATATGTCGTCTGTTCGTCGGTTCCCAACGCAGTGATCGTCCCGGGAAGAATCGCGCGAGCTCCTTCAATCAGCTTCCAGTCCGGCGGTTTGTACATTTGAAAGCCATAAGTGTCGTTCGTATAAGTATTGCCGCTGACGTGCTCGCGCATCGGCTCAGGCGCGGCAGGTTTTGCCACAGGTTGCCCGCTTGCAGAGGTGGCTGCGGAGTTCGCCGCGCCTTTCGCGGCAGCGGAACCTGCCACATTAGCCTCGGAATGCACAACATTCTTCGCCGCGGACGTCGCTGTCTCCTTCGCAGCAGCAGACCGGGTTTCGTTCGCAGCCGTGTTGGACGCTGTATCGTTCGTCGCCTTTGGCGTAGCAGCGCGCTCCGGCAATGGAGCATTGGTCGGCGATGTTGCGTTCTCTGCTGATTTAGTTTCTCCCGCCGGTGCAACAGGCGCCGAAGCGGATCGTGTGGCGTTCGCCGTCACCGGCGAGCCAGAGTTCTTTCGGTCAGCGCTGGCTGGCAAAGCAGCTAGATCCGACTTCGAGTGTTTCGCTGATGCCGCAGGTCCAAGGGCAGATTTCGCGCCAGAGCTTGATGGTTTCGCAGCGGGAGGTAGGGGAGGAGTAGCGGGCTCCGCCGGAACCGTTGGCGCTACAGGGATTTTTGTTACCGCAGGATCCATCTTCTTGGAGTCGTCGACCACAGTTATCGAGTCCACTTGGTCTTTCTGCACCAAGGCGAACCCGTAGCTGGTCTTTACCTTGAAAGAACTGTCTTCGAATCCGACGATAGTGCCGATGATCTTGGTGCCGTCCTTCAGCTTGATCTCGTCAGCGGCGGTGGATGCAACGCACAATAGGATAGCGAGCGAGGCAAGACTAAGAGCGGGGTAAACCCTGCGTGAGATAACCACCATACCTTCGAGTATCGCGCCGTGTGTTCTTACCGGCAAGGAAACGGACGCGCCGCTTGCCGCGTTAGTCAGCAGAAGCTGCGGTGGCGAAGGATGCACTGACGAGACCCAAGTAGTCCTCTGGCTAATGATTGGCAACCGCGCGCGTCTTTGGCCTCCGACTCTTTGGCAGCGTGCGCCAGGCTGCCAAGCTGCGAGTACCGGGCTGCGAAGCTGCGAACCAGGCTGCGTTACAATCCTGGCATGATCGTTCTGGGAGTGCTTGCGGGGTCGCTACTGCTAATTCGCGCGGCTGGGGCGTTAGGCGTAACAGTTCTGGCCTCATGGGTCGCCTCGACACGCTGGGCGCTGGCAGTAATGTTCACGTTCGCCGGTGTCGCACACTTCACGAGGATTCGTCATCCCATGGCGCGGATGGTCCCGCCAGTTTTCGGCAACGCCATGGCCATCGTCTATTTCACCGGGGTGTGCGAGATTTTAGCAAGTGTCCGAGTGGTTCTAGCGCAAACGTGATTTCTTGCCTCGCGACTTCGATTTTGTTTTGGATTTCTCGTCAGGGTTTGACCGAATCCGATTCAGTTGATTTTGCAGAATGGCGAACTCGCTTTCGAGAGTGCTTAGCGTTGCGGCGGCTGCCTGAAGAGTACCCGAGCGACCAAGCGCTTCGAGTTCACGAGCGGCTTGTACTGCTTTAGGCACGCCAAAAATCGCCACGGAGCCTTTCAGCAGGTGCGAAGCTCTCGCAAGTTTGGCAGCATCTTCTTTTTCGATCGCCTTGCGAATTTGAGTAAGCGTCTTCGGCGCGTCCGCCAGAAATGTTTTTGCCAAGGAGCGCATCAGTTTTTCGTTACCGCCGGTCGTTCGACGCAAATGCGCGGCAACCTCTGTCGAATCCGAAGAGGTTTCCCGTGCTGTCGCTGCATCTGAGGCTGTCGCTGCTAAGTTGCTGGAGACAGCCGGCGCAATCTGCACTTGCTCCGCCGATTTTCGAGCAGCGGACTGATCCACTCCACGCCCCATTGTTTCCACGGTCTGATAAAGCTTGTCCATATGAACTGGTTTAGCCAGGCATGTGTCCATGCCGGCCTCGCGAAATCGATGTTCGTCTTCCTCGGTGGCGTGCCCCGTGAGGCCGATGATGATTTGACGTTTGCCAGTTCCGGCCTCCTGCTTGCGAATCGCGCGCGTTGCTTCTAATCCGGTCATTCGCGGCATTTCTTCGTCGAGCAGCAAAACATCAAAGCGATTCCGTTCCAAGGCTTCGATAGCCTGGCGGCCGTCGGTTACGCCTTCCGCGTGATGTCCGCGTTTGCGCAGAAGTTCGATGACAAGCTCGCGATTGATTTCAGCGTCGTCCGCAACCAGGATGCGCAATTGCTTTTCGGTCTTGACCCGGCCTCGCTGTGCTTTTTTGCCGGTTATTTCTTCTGACGCACACCCAGCAATTTCCTGGCTACGAACACTGCGAGGCAAACGGAACCAGAATCGCGAGCCGCCCTGAGCGCGAGTTTCCGCGCCGATCGCGCCGCCCCAACGTTCTACTGTGATCTTGCAAAAATAAAGACCCAAACCGGCTTTTCCCGCGTGATCTTTGCCTTTGGAAAATAACGCAAAGAGCTGGTCCGGGAGCTGGCCTTGAGGCAGTCCCGGGCCTTGATCGTCGACGAAGGCCAGCACGAATCCATCCTGCGCTTCCAGTCCGACTGAAACCGCCGAATCAGCGGGCGCGTAGCGCATCGCATTTTCCAGCAAATTGCCCAAGATGCGATTCAGCCGTCCCGTGTCGCCCACCACATGCCAATCAAGGGACGCGTCAGTGTGAGGGCCAATGCGGAGCCGGATGCTGCGCTGATGAAACGCCGACGCAAATTCCTTGATCGCTTGTTTGACACAAGCCAGGAAATCAGTCGGCTTGCCGGAGCCTGTATCCTTGGCCGCTTGCGCGGCCAAATCGCTCGAAAATGCGTCCAGGATGCCGCGGATCATCAGCTCCTGCCGCCGCGATTCGCGTTCCCCGTCTTTGACATATTTCTTTAATGTTGCAGGCATGGCCTCACGCTCGAGGAGCTGGAAAACGCCAGTCATCGCGCTGAGCGGCTGGGTGAGGTCGTGAACGATGCAGTGCAGCAGTATTTCTTTCTTCTGGATTTCTCTGTAGAGTTTTTCGTGTGCGAGAAGGGAATCGCGCGCGGTCTGAAACCACGCCTGCTGTTGCGCGAATGTGTCGGACAGGTTTTTGACCAGCAAAACTCGTTTTCCGTCGAGCGAATACGCGGAAGCTTCTAGAGGCGTGGAGCCGCCTTTGGAATCCTTTTCCATCCAGTTGCCGGAATCCACCGATCCTTCACGCTTCGAGTTCCAAAATTCCTCGGCGTCAAAAATGAAATTCTCTAGAAAGGGCGAACTGTCGCCGAGTCGAATAGCGTCGTCACTTCGTCTTGCGCCCCAGACGTTCTCGCACCATGGCGGCCAGCTGCCGATCAGCCGAAAGCGGCCATCGCCCAGATATTCAAAGAGCGCGCAGCCTTGCTTCGCAAAAAAAGATTCGAAGATGGATTCCGCCGGCATTTACTTGGTAAGTATAGCTTCTATTAGATGCAGAAAAACCCGTTCGACGCCGTCGCCAGTTTTGGCGCTAACGTGCTGGATGACCCAACCGTCGCCTTTCAATTGAGCTTCGCGCGCACCGTCAATTTCCCACTGGCTGGCGAGGTCGTGCTTATTGAGAACAAGCACTGCGGGGACTTTCCCAACTTCCTGAACCACGCGCTGGTTCAGGGCCAAGGCGTCTTCCAGCGTTTGGCGTCGCGTGCCGTCCACTACCAACAGATAGCCGGACATGCCGCGCAGATAGGACATGCGCATTTTCTGATAAATATCTTCGCCATGGATGTCCCAGAGGACCAACGTCACATCTTGTCCATTCGCGTTCACGATTTTTTTGTCTACTTTTACGCCGATGGTGGTCTGGTATCGATCGTCGAAAATGCTTTCGACAAAACGCCGCACCAGGCTTGATTTTCCGACAGAGAAGGAGCCTAGCATGCAGACTTTTTTCTGTAGCATGGTGGCGTTCGGCTCAGTTTTCCGGGGAGGAGTCAGCGGCAGTATTCGCGGGCGGGGATTGAAAAGTGATCTTGAAAGTGACGCTGCGATTCAGGCGCCGGCCATCTTCGCTATCTTCGCTGCGTAAAGGCTGCGACGTTCCGACGCCTCGCGGATTCAGGGAAGAGGCTTTGATGCCAGCACCTGTACGCAGAATTTTTCCACGAACCATGTCCGCGCGCTGCTGGCTTAGGGGAAGATTTGTAGCTTCCGCTCCGGTGCTATCGCTGTGCCCGATCACATCCACGATGACGGCTTGATGCAAATGGGCGGCTTGCAGCATCAAATTCTGAATATGCCTTTCCACACTTACCAGATCGTTATCCTGTCCGTGTTCGAGCTCCGCGCGGCCCACCGGAAAAAGAAGAGCCATGGATTCAACAGCGCTCTTCAGCGCGCCCAATTCCTTCGAGCTTTCATTTAGCAAGCGGGATTCGTCTATCCTGGTTACACCGGCAATCAGTGGCGCTCTTTCTTCAAATTGGCTGATCCAGCTTTGCCGCGCGGCACCTTCCGCATCCACTTCGCCGTCTTTTTCGGTGAGTTTCACGCCCGTTGGAGGATGCAGCAGGGCGATCACACGTTTGGAGATGATCGCGTCGTCCAGCGAATAAAAAGGCGCCAATTGGAAATCGGCGCGGTCCGCGTTGAGTCCAGCCTGAGAAATGAGTTTTTTTGGATCTTCGGAAAGCGGATCACGAAAACCCTGAATGTGGAAAGTCTGTCCGTCTTTTGTATACGAAACAACAACGATGCCTGGTTGCTGGCGCAGCGCCTGAAGAAACCGGGACCATTCCCATAGCAAGTATGTGGAGTAGCCAGCCCATGCCAGTAAGGCCAGCAAGGCGATCGCTCCAGCGATAATCGCGGCTCGCGGTTTTTGCTTGCCGGCGGCCTTGTTACGATATTGGGTTTCCAGCAGTGGCAGCAGGCGATCCTCGGCGGAATGAAATGGAGCGGCATCGCCATCAAAATTGGCAAGAGCAGAGCCGTAGAAGCGCTGGATGTCTTCGAGGGTTTCGTTCATCGCCAACGTATAACTTTCGGGCGCGTGCCCGCGAATGGCGGCGGCAATCACAGCGCCGGGACCGGTGACGACGCGAATTTGTAATTCGTCGAACGTCATGTTCCCCAGAGTTTCTGTTTTGTCCGGCGTAAAAGAATCGCGCGCAAATTGTTGAATGGCGGAAAGCAGGCCTGCCACCATGTCTGCGTCTTGCGTTGCCGCGGCTGGGCCAACGGCGTGGCCCAACACCAAGCCAGTTTCGCGATGGATCAAAAAGACCTGCTCCACGCGGTATAGCAGGCTGTGCATCAATACGATTTCGGCAAAAGGTCTACCCGTGCGAACTGATTCCACTCGCCACTTGAGGCCCTGCAGCGAAAGGCTGTGCTCCAGCGCCTGGTTGAAAGATTCCAGCATCGAACGCAGAGCTTCGGCGATGGATTTGCGAATTGCGGGTCCCATTACCGGGAAAAGCGCATCGGCGAGAACGCGAGGATTTCTGCGCACGGATTCGCGCAAGGTATCTTGAATTGTCGGGGCTAGTGCGTCCGCTAAAGCAGCGGTGCCACCCTTTTCTCGGCGTCGCTGAATCGCTTCAGCTACGACGACGCTGACATCCTGGGTCCGCTTTTCCAGGTTATCGAGCCGATCCTGGATCCCCGCGATGCCTTCTTGTTCGGGTGCAACGAGGAGGTGACGCAGTTCTTCGTAGGCGTGATTGTTGCCGTTCGGTTTTTCAGGCGTTTGAGCCACTGTGGCGCGCCGTTGCGCTTGGTCGGCCATATTTGCGGGGCAAGGATCTCGCGCGGCGGACGAAATTAAACATTTCGGCCTGCCGGAGCGAAACCGATTCGCCCACCGCCTATTCTTCCGGCAATTCGAATTTATTTTTCAGGCGCAGTGAAAATTCATTGAACAAATCCGCGAGTCCGGCCCGATCCGTTTTTTCATCTCGCAAAGATTCGACTTCGCGATTGAGCGCTGCGGAAGTATCGCGGCGCAATTTATCGATTTCCGCGGAGACGGACTTGGAGTGCTCGAGCATCTTTCCGCGCAGGTCGCTTTGGCTGTCGGTCAGGTGCTCTTCCAACTGCCCAAGCCGCTTTTCGAGCATCTTGACGCCGTCTTTTATCTCGCGCGCTATTTCCTTTTCGCCTTCGGCGCGTTCGGATTTTTCGGCTTTGAGCCGCTGGCTCATCGAATCAACTTCTTCTTTCATGAAGTTGCCGAGCGTGTCGAGGCGCTTGGTCATGTCCTCGCGCAACGTGTCCAGCGATTTGGTTACGGTGTCCTCCAGGCGTGAAAAGCGTTTCTCGTAGTCGCGCATCTGCGAACCGAACAGAATGTCGCGTATTTTGTCTACGTTTGCTCCTTCTGTGTTTTCTTTACCGGATGTATCGGGAACCTTCGCGTCCGCCGGGGATGCCATTTTCCTGCTCTCCTTTTGGCGCCCTAAGAGCCCTGCCGGGGGAACGTCGTGGGGTAGGGCTGGGCATGGCCGCGACGTTACTACGAAAGGGCATTCATCGCAATATACGGGTGGTTAATAGAGTTAGCGGCCCACGAGTAATGGAAGTTTTAGGACTCGAATTTGTCTCATAATGATACGCAGGCTTACTCTGGACCTAAACTGCGTGTAGCAAGCAGCGCTCCTTCCGCGCAATGCGGCGGTCCAAATGCACGCTAAGAGATGCTCATGCCGATCCAGAAGGCCGCGGTTAGCATGCCCGTCAGGATTACCATTAAGCGCAAACGTTTTTTTCGGACCGCTAGTACGATAATGCCCATGGCGCCTAGCAGGAAGATCAATTCAGGCCAGAACATCTGCGAATTGAAGAGGCTGCCTGATTCACCCGCTGAATCCTGCAACCAGAAAGCTGCGTACGAGGTGGTGGCTGTAAGCAGTGCGGCAGTGGCTCCTGCCAGAGCCATGCCCTTCGCCCAATCGGGCACTACGAATTTTTTTTTTGCATCCCGCCAGTCAAGCCAGGTCTGCGCCACTACCAGGCTAACTACAATCAGTACGAACAGTGCCATGTCGCCGCTCCCTAAGTTCGCGCCGTTCGGTCTGGTAAGTCCCAAAGCGTCCGACAAATCATTCTGCCGACAAAACTTCAGTAGCTTTGGATCCCGAACCAACAGCGCGAGGGCCGCAGACGTCGGTTCACACCCTCAGTACGCAGCCGCTTTGGTGGTGAGCGGCCTTGTTGCGTCGACTATCCCCGCTGCCTTTGCCTTTTTGTATTGCTCTTCCTCTTCCGCTAGACGCTTCAACATTGTCTGAATTACGCTGCTGCCTTTTGGTGACATTAACTGGATCCTTTTGACTGCCTGGCGATTACCGGCACGCAACATTTTTCAGATTTCTACATCGGATCAAACTCGCTGGAACGGATCATGTTTTCGCTCATGATGCGCGCCGTCGTGAATTGCTGACTGGTTTCCACCGTCGTGCCGGAGGGAAGCTCGCTGCTAATTCGCGCCAGTTCTTCATTAAAAAGTTGCGTAACACATTCCGGCGTGTGCGGCACTTCATTGCCGTTATCGTCGACTACGTGAGCGGCATCCCGATGTCGAATTCGCTGCGCAATCATCAGCCTATAGATTCGATCGGTAGCCAGGTCTTCCATGTAGCCGTCGAGCAGGCTGGCGCCGCGACCGCTCAGCACGCCTTGACGATAACGAATTACGGTGCGTACGGCGGCGCGTGTACCGGCGAGGGTGTGGTAGCCAACTTTAGCGGGCACCGGACGAAGATCAGGCTGGGTTTTGTAATCGGCTGGCCGGGCGTGTAATTGGTTCGGAGCAGGAAACTGTTCAACGGCGATTTCGTTCTGATCGGGATGGCCGGTCCACGCGCCATCCATCAGGGACATTGCTTCGTTCTTCTTGTCCGCTTCGAGGCTGGCGAGCGCGCGACTATTCAGTTCTGCATCATCGCGGCTGGGAAAAAGCGCCGTCATGCCGCCAATGGCCAGTAGGCCGCGCTTATGGCAAATCTCGGGCATTGAGGTGCGCAGATTCTGGAAAAACGCCACATCGTGTGGAATCGTATTGCGATCCGGAAGAACCCAATTCGAATCGTGCAAGTTGAAATGAATCAGACTCGCCATGTAATCCCAGCGGCCCAAATCTAATGCCAGGATATGTTCACGAAGGTTGTACGCGAACTCTTCCATTTGATAGGCGAGCGGATGAGATTCAACCAGCGCCATGCATTTGATGTAATCCTGGGGCCAGCCTTTCGCGCGAGCAATGGCTCGGAACAGATCGCGCCACCACAGCGCTTCTTCAGCCGACTCGGATTTCGGAATATGAAATGTGAGTGGATGTTTTAGCTCTTCGGGCTTCACCTGAAATGCGATCACCGCGACGTCAAATAATGAGGCGGGGAGTTTTTCGCCATTCAGCACCCCCGCTTGCCGCAGATGCAAACCGCGCGGCCGCAGTGAAATGACCGTATGGCTGGGCTTGATGCCTACTATGCGATCGCGCTTCTTGTCGAAATAAGTGAGGTCACTGCGAAGTGCCGCTAGGATATTAGATATGCCTTGGGTTAAATGCGGCCACGTGTTGGCCATGGAGTCTTCGAGATCGAGCATTACGCCCGGCGCACCGGAGTTCAGCATTTTGACTACCAGCTCAGCATCGTCCGCCGGGCCGGTCATCTGGTTGCGCTGATCCTTGCACCACTCGGGGAGTTCGATTCGCCATGATTCCTGAGTGGCGCGCGATGGCGGCAGGTAGTTCGGAAGCTGGCCACGATGGGCGGCTTGCACCGTCATGGCTCGGCGGCCGGTGAGATCGCGCTGGCGTGGCGTGAAAGCGCGGTGGAGCGGCAATATAAATTCAATAAAACGTTCGGGTAGATCACGCGCGACGTCGAATCCAGCAGGGGCCGCATTCATCGCTTGAACCGGCATGGACGTTGCGTTCAATTGAGATCCCGTGCTGGCCATAGATGCTGAGACTCCGGCGTGTGATTCAAGCGACGGCGTAAATTGTTATTTCAGTAATGAGCGAGCCACTGTGTTGGTCGCAGAGCCTGTGAAGATTTAAACGGCTGGTCATCGTAATTGGTTAACGTGGTTTGAAGGGCAATCAGCCTTCCAACAGGGCAGCGAAAGTACTCCGAACGAGGTTTGGCTATGTAATAGAGACAATTGAGGTTAAGCGTCGACTAAGATCTTCAAAATTCTATCCCGAGCCGCTGTTGGCTGGCGGCTTATCGACCAAACTTCCTCGCTGGGCAAGTCTTTGTCCTAATAAGGGCAACGATTTGCATCTCATTCGACGGAGTATTATTTCAACAGAGCGACAGAATTTCTGTCATCACATGTCAGGTCCATCAGTGAGAAGCCGCGGCTTTTTGCGGCGTTCCAGCAAAGGGGTATAGCTTCGGTCACGCTTTCAAATTCGTGCAAGGCCGTTAGACGAAATCGTCTGCTACGATAGCAGTACGCATGCGGAAACCTTGGGTGATTGCTCATCGCGGCGCGTCCGGACACGCCCCTGAAAATACGCTGGCCAGTTTTCAGCGGGCGGTGGAGCTGGGCGCTGGCTTTATTGAAACTGATCTGCACCTCACGCGGGATGCGCGGTTCGTTGCAATTCATGATGCGACGCTCGAGCGCACCACTAATGGGCGCGGTCATGTTCACGATTTCACGTTAGCCGAATTGCGTGAGCTGGATGCAGGCATGTGGTTCGACCGGGAATTTATGGGGCAACAGATCCCCACCTTGGAAGAAGTTCTCGAATTTGCGGCCAAGCACGACGTCATTTTCTATCTTGAAATCAAATACGACGCGGCATGGGGAATGCATCACGCGCTCGTGGGCGCGATACAAAAGGCGCAGAGCGCAGCGCGAACAATCATAATTTCTTTCGACGAAGGAACCCTCAAAGCGCTCCGGCAGGCCGATTCCACTATCATGATGGGATTGCTGATCGATAAGGCCAGGAAGGACAGTGTTAAGGCCACTACGCAGATGGGCGCGCGGCAACTTTGCCCGAAGTTTGGATTGGTTACGAAAGATCTGGTGGAGCGAGCGCACCGCGTGGATTTGCAGGTTGCTACCTGGACTGTCGATGACACCCAAACAATGCGCGCCATGGTCGATGCAGGGGTTGATGGCATCATGACGGACTTTCCGGATCGCTTGCAGATGCTGCTCGAGGACCGTTCGTCTGAGGTCAGCCAAGTCAGCGAAGCCGCAAAAAAAGCGCCGCGAATTGGGGCAAAGTAAGCTGTTCGGCGCGGCCGTCAGAGCGAATTCCGCAGTGGGCAAGGGCCGCGGCGATTTGACGATCATTGGCGATGCGAAGCAGGTTGTTACGCAAGGTCTTACGTTTTTGCATGAAGCAAGTCTGCAGGAATTCCAGGAACTGTTTTTCGTTTGAGAGGTTGAGGCTCGCGCGCTCTCCGGGCAGAGTCATGGTCACGAGGGCTGATTGAACCTGGGGCGGCGGACGAAACGCGCCCGGGGGAATGCGCAGCGCGATTTTCGGTTGAGCATAGAACTGGCACAAAGTGGAAAGATAGCCGTAATCGCGCACCCCTGGATGCGTGGCGATCCGTTGGGCCACTTCCAGCTGAATCACGATGTGAATCGAAGCGATTTGATCTGCCCATTGGAAAAGATGATGCAGGATGGGCGAAGTGATGTAGTAGGGCAAATTTCCATAAACGTGAAATTTGCGGTGAAATTTGCCGCTGGCCAGGTCGCCAATGTCAGCAGTTAGCACGTCCGCGGAAACGATCTCGACGCCTGGCCATCGCTGGCTGGTCTGGTTGAAGGCATGCAGGCCGTCGGCGAGCTTGGTATCCGCTTCGATTGCAACGACGCGGCGGCCTTCGCCAGCCAATAATTCGGTCATTTCGCCGTGACCAGGGCCGATTTCAAGCCAGGTATCGTTTGGAGCTAGCGGCAGGGTGGCGAGAATGCGCTTGCGCCATCCCATGTCGCCCTGGAAATGCTGGCCGAGTCGTTGTCGCGGCATCGAGTGCCGAGTGTAACAATGCGGAACCGCGCTACCAAATGCCGAAACGTCCAGCATCAGCAGTGAAGGGGGCAAAAGCTGCGAATCCAAGCGAACGCGGCTCGCAATCCATTGACGAAGCTAGCTGCTTCCGATACCGTTTCTCGTACACACGCCAACCATGAAAATTTTATTCATAGCATCGGAAGCGCTACCTTACTCGAAAACCGGCGGCTTGGCTGATGTGGTGGAAGCGCTTCCCAAGACTCTGGTCCAAATGGGCCACGATGTCACCGTCCTGCTGCCACGTTACCGCGGAAACAAGATCACCTCCGTCTGGGTTTCCAGCGTCACTGTGGCTCTCGGTGACCGGCTGCGTTTCCCAGCCATTGGCGAGGGAGTTTCCGTGGCGGGCGTGCGCTATTTTTTCGTGGATGATCGAAGGTTCTTCGATCGTGAGCAACTATACGGCGAGAAGGGCACCGATTATCCGGATAACGCGGAGCGGTTCACCGAATTCGCGCGCGTGGCCATCGAGTTCGTGAAGCGCGTGTGGCTTCCGGATGTAATTCATTGTCACGACTGGCAAACAGGGCTGATCCCGGTGCTGCTGCGCACGCAACATGCGGATGATCCCGCGGTTCGATCGCTGCCGGTGGTATTCACAATTCACAACATCGGTTACCAGGGATCGTTTCCGCGCAGTGCCATGCGAGCGAGTGGATTGCCCGACACATTGTTCACCATGGACCGGCTGGAGTTCTATGGCGGCATCAATTTTTTGAAAGGCGCGCTGGTTTACGCCGATTACCTTTCCACCGTGAGCCGCCGTTATGCCCAGGAAATCCAGACCCCGGAATACGGACAAGGTTTGGAAGGCGTAATTCGCGGCCGTGCGGACCGATTGGTGGGCATCTTGAATGGCGTTGATTATTCGATTTGGAGCCCTGAAATCGACACATTCATCGTGGAGAATTACACGCCACAGAACCTCGATGGCAAAAAAGCCTGTAAGAAGGATCTGCTGCAGCAGTTCAATCTTCTCGGCGGTAAGAACGAAAATCTTGAAAGGCCGCTGATCGGAATTGTTTCGCGCTTCGTGGATCAGAAGGGCTTTGATCTGATCGCGCCGATTGCTGCGGAGATGATGAAGGAAGATATTTCACTGATCGCCCTAGGCACCGGCCAGCCGGAATATGAAAGCTTGCTGAAGGGTTTGGCGGAAAGGCACCCGACCCGAGTAGGAGTCAAGATCGGGTATGACAATGTGCTCGCGCATAAAATAGAAGCTGGCGCCGATATGTTTTTGATGCCATCGCGCTACGAACCGTGCGGATTGAATCAGATATACAGCTTGCGCTATGGGACGGTTCCGATCGTGCGCGCAACGGGCGGCTTGGACGACACAATTCAAAATTTTGATCCCAAAACGCTGCTGGGAACTGGAATCAAGTTTGAAATGTACAGCAGTCGCGCCCTGCTGGAGAGCGTACGGCAGGCCGCCAAGCTCTTCCGCGAGTCCAAGACCTGGCAAGTTATACAAAAGAACGGCATGGCCAAGGATTTTTCCTGGAAGGTTTCGGCGCAGGCTTATGTCACACTGTACGAAGCAGCTAGGAAGTCTCGAATCCCGCTGGTAACTGGGACATCTAAAGCATAGCGCCAAAGGAGCCGGTAATGCGTGGGGCTATCGGTGGCGCCACGAGGGAAAACAATGGCTGAAAATATCCAGGCAGTTAGCGATGCGAGTTTCGAAGCGGACGTGGTGGAAGCCAGCAAGACCCAGCCGGTCATGGTTGATTTCTGGGCGGATTGGTGCAGGCCATGCCACATGCTGACGCCAACTGTGGAAGAAATTGCGAAAGAGCATGCGGGAAAGCTGAAGGTGGTGAAGCTGAACGTCGATGAAAATATCAACGCCGCTGGCAAATTTAACATCCGCGGCATTCCGACGTTGCTGGTTTTCAAGGGCGGCCAGGTTGCAGATCAGATCGTCGGCGCGGTGCCCAAAGAGCAGATCGAGAAAGTCCTCCAGCGCCACCTTTCCTAGGCGCAATCCCTCGGTAGGCGAAGTCAATATGAATGCCGGCGAACCGGGCGCGCAATCCAGCGGGTGTGAACTCGCCGTGAAGATTTGCGGCGCGTGCGGCGAGAAATTTTTGTGTGAGGCGCCGGAGGCCTACTGCTGGTGTGCGAGAACCAAGCTTACGAGCGAAATACTGGCGGAGCTTCGTGCGCATTACCCGGATTGTTTGTGCCCTCGTTGCCTGAACGCCGCGGCTTCCCGTTCGGTGAGCGATCCTCAATGAAAGCGTCCGTTCCGAAGGAACTGCGACGTTGCCGCTGGGCCCAGAAGCCGCCCATGGTCCGATACCACGACGAAGAGTGGGGAAAGCCCGTCCACGACGACCGCGTGCTTTTTGAGTTTTTGATTCTTGAGGGCGCTCAGGCTGGATTGAGTTGGGAGGCAATCCTCAACAAGCGCGAGAATTATCGGCGTGCTTTTGATCATTTTGACCCGGCTAAGATTGCGCGCTACGACCGGAACAGGGTCCGCAAACTTCTGGCCGATGCGGGCATCGTGCGCAACCGGCTGAAGATTTCCGCGGCAATTTCCAATGCGCAGGCGTTTCTCGACGTGCAAAAAGAATTCTGCAGCTTTGACAAATACATTTGGCAGTTTGCCGGCGAGCGGCCGAAGCAAAACAATTTACGTACGTCTCGAAAGATTCCCGCACGCACGGCCGAATCGGACGCCATGAGCAAAGATCTGAAGCGCCGCGGATTTCGATTCGTTGGGACCACCATTTGTTATGCTTTCATGCAGGCAGTGGGAATCGTCGACGACCACGCCCGCGATTGTTTTCGTTATCGGGAGTCCGACTGATTTATAGAGCCGTCGCAGGGCGAAAACCCGAATGCTTGCGCGTTACTGAGTCGAAGGGTAGGATTGTTCGTTGCTGTTTATTGATTTGGCCCGCCTGTAGTGCTTCTGTTGTGAATATGACAGGCAGAGTGCGGCCTGAATGAGTCGAGGGCGGCGAGAGTGACCGAGAAGTCTCGAACCAAAGCGATTTGCGTTGTCGGCGCGCAGTGGGGCGACGAAGGCAAAGGCAAGGTCGTAGACTACCTGGCCCAGTCGTTTGACTACACCGCCCGTTACGCCGGCGGACACAATGCCGGGCACACCGTCATCTTCGACAACCATCGCTACGTTTTGCAACTGATCCCCAGCGGCATTTTGCGTCCCGGAAAAAAAGCGGTGATCGGCGCGGGGACTGTCGTTGATCCTGCTGCCCTCCTTGCTGAAGTCGAAAATCTGAAGAGGTCCGGCATCGAAGTCCGCGGGCGTCTTTTTCTGAGCGATCGTGCCCATCTGATATTTCCGTATCATCGCGAAATGGATAAAGCCGCCGAATCCGCGCGCGGCGCTGCGGCCATCGGCACTACTTCGCGCGGGATCGGACCTGCCTATGAGGATAAAATGGCGCGGCGCGGGATTCGCGTATGTGATTTGTTGGATGCCGGCGCATTCAAAGTAAAGCTGGAGCAAGTGATTGCGGAAAAAAACGCGATTAGCCGCGCGACATATGGTCACCCGCTGGAAACCGCGGGATTGCTGGAGCAATACCTGGAGATTGCGGCGCACATCAGCGGATTGGTAACTGACACGTGCGTGCTATTGAATCGCGCCCTGGATAACGGAGAATCGGTGCTGTTCGAGGGCGCGCAGGGCACGATGCTGGATATCGACCACGGCACGTATCCGTACGTCACATCATCGAATGCTACGTCCGGTGGTGTAGCGACAGGTTTAGGTGTAGCACCAAGCCGGATTCAGGGCGTGGTTGGTGTAACCAAGGCTTACACCACGCGCGTTGGCAGCGGTCCTTTTCCCACTGAGATGCCGGATTTGGATGCGCAGGCAGTGCGTGAGCGCGGCCAGGAATTCGGCGCTGTGACCGGACGTCCGCGGCGCTGCGGCTGGCTGGATATGATGGTGTTGAAATATGCGAAAATGCTGAACGGAATCGATTCGCTGGTGGTCACGAAACTGGATGTCTTCGACACGCAGCAGGAAATCAAGATATGCACCGGTTATCGCTATAAAGGGAAGGCGTTGGAAAATATGCCGCCGGACGGGGAGACGCTGACGCAGGCGGAGCCCATATATCGCACACTTCCAGGCTGGCGGAAGCCGACTCCTGCGATTCGCGAGGTGAAAGATTTGCCAAAAGCCGCACAGGATTATCTGAATTTTATTTCCGACGAGCTGGAAGTGGAAATCGGCATGATTTCCACCGGTCCAGAACGCGACGCGACGATCGTTCCGCGAGATACAAAACTCGCGGCCTGGCTGTAATAGATTATGGTGTCCTACCTAGAAGGCCGCGCGAAAGTAATCGAAGTAATCTGCTCGCGCCGATGTCCGCCTCCGCCTCCAACGGAATACATTGAATTCATCGACGACCCGTCCCGCGCGCTTGGGCGCATTGTGGCTGAAAATGTTGCAGCCGATCGGAATTATCCTCCCTTCAATCGTTCCACCCGTGATGGGTTCGCTGTGCGCGCCGCTGACGTTACGGGAGCTGGAACGAAGTTACGGTTGATCGGCGAAAGCCGCGCTGGCGTGCCGTTCGACGGAAAAGTGGAGCCGGGCACGTGCGTGCAGATCATGACCGGCGCTCCGCTGCCGCGCGGTGCAAATGCGGTGGTGATGAACGAAGACGCACATCTCGACGAAGACCAGGTAACCTTCCAGCATCGGGTGCGTGAAGGCGCTCACTATGTGCTGGAGGGGCAGGAAACCCGGGTGGGTGAGAGTGTGATTGCCCGCGGTAAGAAGCTCACTTATGCCGAGCTTGCGATCGCGTCGCAGGTGGGCCGTTCAAGCCTGCTGGTGGCCAAGAAGCCGCGCGTCGCTATACTTTCCACCGGCGACGAAGTGATTGCCGTAGACCAACCGCCGAAAAGGTTTCAGATTCGCAACAGCAACAGTATTTCTCTCGCGGCTCAAGTAGCTTCGGCCGGCGGCGAACCTTGGATGCTGGGAAACGTGCCCGACAATCTGGATGAGCTGCGTGCGCGAATCAAAGAGGCGCTGAACGCGGACATTGTGGCGCTGACGGGCGGCGTATCGGTGGGCAAGTATGATTTGGTCGAGCAAGTGCTGCGCGAGCTGGAGGCACAGTTTTTCTTCGACAGCGTGGCCATTCGACCGGGCAAGCCTGCGGTGTTTTGCTGTTGTCACAACAAGCCGGTTTTCGGATTGCCGGGCAATCCGGTTTCGACGATGGTTACGTTTGAACTGTTTGTTGTCCCGGCGATCGAACTGCTCAGCGGGCATATCCCGGATCCGCTGCCTCTATTCAAAGCCAAACTCGCGCATGCGGTGAAAGAAAAGCCACCTCTCGCCCATTTCCTGCCGGCGCGGGTGACTTGGCCCGATGGCGAGCCCACCGTCGAAGCAATTCACTGGGAAGGTTCGGGAGATATCGGTTCCGTGGTGAAGGGAAATTGTTTTCTTGTTGTTCAAGAATCGAAATTGAATTTTGCGGCGGGTGAAATGGCGGATGTGTTGCCACGTCGTGGATCGTTTTGAATTGAACTTCGCGTGTAAGCTCTAGCTATTCTTGAGCACCTACCTTTATGGCTAAGAAACGAGTCCCAGGGCTCTCGCATTTTGATGAGAACGGCGAGGTGCGGATGGTCGACGTTACGGCCAAGGCCGCCACGTCGCGGACTGCGCTGGCTCACGCTTTTATTCGCATGCAACGCGCTACCTTGGCCAGCATTCGGAATCTGAAATCGCCGAAAGGCAATCCCCTGGAAATCGCGCGAATTGCCGGAATCAGCGCCACCAAGCGAACCGCGGAGCTGATTCCACTTTGTCATCCCCTGGCTTTGACTCACGTGGATGTGAGAGCCAAGCTATGCCAGAATGGAATTGAGATTACTTCGGAAGCGACGGCTACCGGTCCAACAGGCGTCGAGATGGAAGCTCTGGTGGGTGCCTCCGTTGCAGCATTGACGATTTATGATATGTGCAAGGCACTCGAGCGGGGAATGGAAATCACTGAACTCTACGTTCTGAAAAAGTCGGGCGGCCGAAGTGGAACCTACTTACGCACGGCGAAGCGCGCAAAACCATGACTCCCATGAAGGATGTCAAAGTCCTGGTGGTGGACGATAATGCGCTGATCCTCGACTTGTTGATGAAAGGGTTAATGCCACACTGCGATGCGCGTGCCGCTGCAGACGGGGCCGATGCGTTGCTGAAAATCGTTGATGATCCGCCGGACCTCGTCGTTTGCGATTATCGGATGCCTGGTCTCGATGGGCGGCAGCTCTACGAGAAACTACGTGGGCGGCAGCAGACGAAGTCGATTCCATTCATTTTTCTGGCGAGCCGCAGCGACATCGAAGAGAAATTGCGTCCCATCGTGGAAGGCGTGGAAGAATTTATCCCCAAGCCATTTTTCCTGAAAGATCTAGTGCGGCGCGCGAAGAAAGTCGTCGATCGGCTGCAACTCGAAAAATTGCAGAATCGTCAGGTGCGGCCCGGCGTGATTCAGGGGCGCCTGGAAGAAATGTCCATCATGGATTTGATGCAGTCGCTGGAAATGGGGCAGAAGTCGTGCCAGCTTTCTATCAGGAACGGCGAAGATAGTGGAGAGCTTTTTTTTGCATCTGGTCAATGCAAGGATGCACAGCTGGGACCTTTGGAAGGAGAAGCAGCGGTATTTCAGGCCGTTCGCTGGCCGGCCGGCCAATTCGAAATCGACTTCAATCGAGCGCCCACACGCAATACAATTTCCCGCACCACGACCGGCCTGCTGATGGAAGCGTTACGCTTGATGGACGAAGGCCAGCGCGACAGCGAAGAAGTCGTCGAAGGCTAGCGCTACAATCCCTCCATGCGAATTTCAATACTGACTGTGAGCGATTCCGTCGCAAGCGGAACGCATGAGGACGGCTCCGGACCGGCTATTGCCGAACGCTGCAGAGAACTCGGATGGCAAATAGCAGGCAGTGCATCTTTGCCCGACGAACGAGGCGAGATCGAAGCCTTTCTGAAGAAAACGGCCGACGCGAATATTGTGGATTTGATTCTTACCACCGGCGGCACTGGGGTCGGGCCCCGCGATGTGACCCCAGAGGCAACCATGGCCATAACGGAACGGCTGATTCCAGGATTCGCGGAGCAGATGCGCGCGGAAGGCGTAAAGAAAACTCCTCGCGCGATATTATCTCGCGCCGTCGCCGGGATTCGCGGTCAGACCATCGTCATCAACCTGCCTGGCAGTCCGCGGGGCGCGGTCGAATCTCTCGAGGCTATTGCCTCGCTGCTCCCACATGCTGTCGATGTGTTGCACGGCGCTCGCCATTAGTGGTTTCTGCGTGGTGATTTCGCGAAAATCCGCGTCCGCACGCTGTCTGCTGTTGCTTCGTTCGCGACTAGTTTTTTAGCGGTTGTCGCTGGTCGAGGCTTGCCCGCTGTGCTAGGATGCGCTGTTCATTTATCGCTTTTGGCGATGCCGAGCCAATACATCCCGATATTGATTTTCGCCCTTCTCGCCGCGGCCTTCCCCGCTGTCACGCTCGCTATTTTCAAATTTATTCGCCCTGACTCGCAACCGAACGGCGCGAAGCTGGAACCTTACGAATGCGGAGTTCCCCCGGAAGGTTCATCGCGCGGCCGCTATTCGGTACGGTTTTACATCGTGGCCATTCTCTTCGTGATTTTCGACGTGGAAACGATTTTTCTATTTCCCTGGGCGATTAAATACGGCCAGCTGGGTTTGTACGGTCTGGTAACGATGCTGGTCTTCCTGGGAATCCTGCTGGTCGGCTATGTGTGGCTCTATCGGACGGGCGCGCTGGACTGGGTATAAGGCGCGGAATTACCGCTCGAATGACGTGCGGCCCAGGTTGGAATTGATGTTGCTTTTTGGGGTGTGATAAAAAGGCGGGCTGCAAACGGGGCGTTGCGAATAGACTTTCGCGTTCGCTCGGTAATCGCAGCCGATCGAACCGATGGTCAACGATCCTTCGGAAAAAGATCCAGCTGCAAAGCCGCCGGAAGGCACGGCGGACGGCGCTGCTATTCCCGCTAAACCTTCAAGTCCAGACACCAGCCTGTCGCAGCCAGCCGCCGCCTCCCCGACGGGCGCTTCGCCGACTGCTGTCCCTTCCGTCACTGCGTCGCCCGAGCCTGCTGCGCCCGCTGTTCCAACTGCAACTTCGGCCACACCCCCAGCGGCGAAAGCGACAGCGCCCACCGCAAGTCCTGCGCCGCAACCGTCCGCGGACAAGCCAGCAACGCCTCCAGCCGCTGCGACTCCGCCGAAGCCGCCACTTGCTGCCGCACCAAAGGCTCCAGCTGCGCCTCCAAAAGAGGCACCGCCGAAACCTGCCCCGCTCGACAACGAGCTGGTGCAAAGGGTGAAAAAGCAATTCGGGGAGGCCGTCCGTGAAGCTTCTCTGGATCGTAAGCAGGCGATTATTCTAATTGCTGTCGAACATCTGCGCGAAATCTCGCGCTACTGCCGCGACCATGAAAAATTCGACATGCTCATCGATCTGACAGCAGTGGATTGGCCGAAACGGGAAAAACGATTCGACGTTGTTCTCAATTTATATTCATTCCCAAAGAACGAAAGACTGCGCTTGAAAGCGCATGCAAGCGAAAACGAGCCTGTGTCCAGTGTGTGCGAAATCTGGCCCGTTGCGAATTGGCTCGAGCGCGAATGCTACGACATGTTCGGAATTGTGTTTGAAGGCCATCCGGATCTGAAACGCATTTTGATGCCAGATGAATGGCAAGGATATCCGCTGCGCAAGGATTATGACATTTTGAAACAAGACACGGATTGGGTTCGCGAAAATCTGGGGATCGAGAGCGGGCAATAGCGATTGCCAATTGAATGACGGAATGATCGACCAACGCACAAGCGGGATGAGCAACGTCAGCACCACGGTGCTGGGCGCGGACGAAATCATCCTTAACATGGGTCCACAGCACCCATCCACGCACGGTGTACTGCGCGTGAAGCTGAAACTGGATGGCGAGCGAGTGGTCGGCTCCGAATGCATCATCGGCTATCTGCATCGCGGCGTGGAAAAAATCGCGGAGCACCGCAGCTACCAGCAATTCGCGCCGTACGTGGACCGCATGGACTACGTGGCGGCGGTTTCGAATGGACTTGGATATTGCGAGGCCGTAGAGAAATTGCTGGGAACCGAAGCGCCCCCGCGCGCACGCGTTGTGCGTACAATTTTGACGGAATTGCAGCGCATCGCTAGTCATCTACTCTGGCTCGGAACTCATGCACTGGACATTGGCGCCCTTACACCTGTCTTTTACTGCTTTCGCGAGCGCGAAGAAATCCTGAAGATTTTCGAGAAGTACTGCGGTGCGCGCCTGACCACACACGCTTTTCGAATTGGCGGATTGCAGTATGAGACATACGACGGTTTCGAACAGGAGGTGAAACGTTTCTGTGACGACTTCAGCCGCCGAATTGATGAGTACGAGACGCTGCTGACTGAGAACCGCATTTGGGTGGGACGAACCAAAGGTGTGGGGATTCTTACAGCGGAAGATGCAATAGCTATGGGCGTAACGGGCCCGGTGCTCCGCGCCAGCGGCGTGCAATGGGATTTGCGCAGAGCGCAGCCGTACGCTGCCTACGATCAATACAAGTTTGAAATCCCCACACGGACCACGGGCGATACTTACGATCGGTACGTCGTTCGCATGGAAGAAATGCGCCAATCGCGGCTGATTTGCTTGCAAGCAATCGAGAATATTCCTGCCGGGCCGATCATGGCGCGCATCGGGAAAGTGCTGAAGCCACCGCCGGGCGAAGTCTATCACTCGATCGAAGCGCCCAAAGGCGAGCTGGGCTATTACATTGTCAGCGATGGAACGACGCAGCCGTATCGCGTGCGAGTACGGCCGCCTTCATTTATAAATTTGCAGGCATTCGACAAAATGGCGCGCGGCGCACTGATCGCAGACGTAGTGGCGATCATTGGAACAATCGACATCGTCCTCGGAGAAGTGGACCGATAGAAATGGGCCACCTAATTCCACAATCGATTCAACCGTACGTCCTGCCGGTGCTCTACGCCGTGGTCATCGTACTCGTGTTGCCGCTGCTCGCAGGCTACATCGTATTGATGGAACGCAAAGTAATGGCCGATATGCAAGCGCGCCTGGGGCCGATGCGCGTAGGTCCCCATGGCTTGTTACAGCCGATCGCAGACGCAGTGAAACTTCTGCTGAAAGAAGACATCATTCCTGCCGATGCGGACCGCCTGATGTTCTGGCTCGCGCCGCTGGTGAGTGTGACGATGGCCTTGCTGGCCTACTCCGCGCTGGCCATCGGACCCGCGTTCCAAATCGCGGACTTGGATATCGGCTTGCTTTTTATTTTGGCGATCAGCTCGCTGGGAATTTACGGCATCGTACTGGGCGGCTGGGCTTCGAATAGCCACTATTCGCTCCTGGGCGCATTGCGCAGCGCCGCGCAATTGGTGAGCTACGAGACCGCGGCAGGGCTGGGCTTGGTCTCGGTGCTGCTGCTCGCCGGGTCGCTTTCGATGAAGGAAATCGTGCAGGCGCAGCTCGATCAGGGCGTCTGGTTCATTTTCGCCGTGCCATTTGGATTTTTCATCTATATGGTGGGCTCAATCGCCGAAACAAACCGCGCGCCTTTCGATTTGCCGGAGGCGGAATCTGAACTCGTCGCGGGCTACATGACGGAATACAGCGGCTTTCGCTGGTCGCTCTATTTCCTGGCGGAATACGCAAATATGGTGCTCGTCGCGGGAATCGCGACGACTGTCTTCCTTGGCGGTTGGCTGCGCCCGCTGACAAGTTTTCACGAACATTTTCCTGGCACCTCGATTGAATGGCTCGATGCGCTCCCAGCGCTACTGACGCTGGGCGTAGCGTTATACTGTATGAAGCTGGCACCGAAGCAACCGGTAAAAATTCAGAAATTCGTGATGCTCGGCGTCGCAGGCCTTTGCTTCGTCGTGGCGTTTTCGCTGATGGCGGCATTATTCGCGCCGGCGGGCGTAATGCAGGGAATTCATGGCGCCTTCTGGTTTATGGCCAAGGTCTTTTCATACCTCTACGCGTTCCTTTGGTTCCGATTCACGTTTCCACGTTATCGCTTTGATCAGTTGATGCGGCTGGGCTGGCGATTTCTGATTCCATTGGCGTTGGTCAACGTGATCGCTGTGGGAATTGCCATAGTGTTCAGGCAGCAATGGGGCTGGAGTCCGACTGTGTCCCTGATCCCAACGACTTTAGCTACTTTGGGTGTGGCGATCTGGCTGGCGAATGATGATCCGCCAATCGCGGCCGTGCAGACGGCTGATGGTGAATAGATGCACGCACTGAACGACATTCTATTTTATTTTTTTGCCGCGCTCGCGGTCGCGTCCGCCATTTTGATGGTGACACGCCGGAACATCGTTCACAGCGCAGTTTTTCTGATTACCACGCTGCTTGCGACGGCCGGAATCTTTCTGCAGCTGCAGGCGGAGTTTCTCTTCATCGTGCAAGTGATCCTGTATGTAGGCGGGATCATGGTGCTGTTTGTGTTTGTCATCATGCTGGTGAACTTGGACGTTTCCATGCGCTTGGTGCAATTCAACCGGCAACGGTTTGTGGCCGGAGCGCTATCGCTAGTGTTGGGCGCGCAGATTTTCTTCGCGATCTGGGCCGGCCGCTCGGCGCTACGCCTGCCTGAGATGGCCGCCAACATCGCGCCAAGAAATACCGAAGCGATCGGCGACGCGCTTTTCAGCCGTTTCATGTTGCCGTTCGAGATTGCATCGATTTTGCTGCTGGTTGCCATGATAGGCGCCGTAGTGATGGCGAAGCGGAGGGCGTAAATGATCCCCGTGGATCATTATTTATTCCTGAGTCTGGCGCTGTTCACGATCGGTGTGATCGGCGTGCTGACGCGACGTAATGTGATCATCATGTTGATGTCCATCGAACTGATTCTGAACGCGGTCAACATCAACCTGATGGCATTTTCGCGCATGTGGGGATCGGTGGACGGCCAGGTATTTGCGATTTTTATTATCACCGACGCGGCAGCCGAAGCCGCCGTAGGCCTTGGAATCATTCTCGCGTTTTTCCGCAATCGCGAGACGGTTCTTGCTGACGAAATGGACATTCTGAAATGGTGAGTGCAGCCGAATGAACGCGCCCCAGCCATTTTTCCTCGATCATATCTGGCTGATCCCAATGTTCCCGCTGCTCACCGCGGCGGTGATGCTTTTTTATGGGCGGCGTCTGGCGAATAACGTCATTAATGCTCTCTGCGTCGGCAGCGTATTTGTTTCGTTCATCTTTTCGGTGGGCGCGTTCTTTCAGTTGGTTGCCAAGCCGCAGGGCGAGCGTCTGGCCACCAAAATTCTCTTCGAATGGATTCCTGCTGGCCCATATCACATGCTGAACGGACGGCTGGCGCATTTCGTGGCCGATTGGGGATTTCAGATCGATCCACTCTCTGCAGCGATGATTCTGGTGGTCACCGGTGTTGGGTTTTTGATTCACGTGTATTCGACCGGTTACATGGCGCACGAGGGTGGTTATTACCGTTTCTTCGGCTACTTGAATCTTTTTATGTTCGCGATGCTGATATTGGTGCTCGCCAATAATCTGCTTTTGCTATTTGTGGGTTGGGAAGGCGTGGGCACTTGCAGCTACTTGCTGATCGGGTTCTATTTTCACCGGAAGTCGGCCGCGGATGCGGGGAAAAAGGCGTTCATCGTCAATCGTGTGGGCGACGCAGGATTTCTGCTAGGGATTTTTCTGACGTCAGCACTGCTGGGAACGGTACGGTTCACGGATCTTGGCCCCGCATTGCAGGCCGGACATTTTCAGATGGGTGATCCATGGCTGACCACGATCGCGCTTCTATTTTTCGTAGGCGCGACGGGGAAGTCGGCACAAATTCCGCTTTACGTTTGGTTGCCGGATGCGATGGAGGGTCCCACGCCGGTTAGCGCGCTGATCCACGCGGCGACGATGGTAACCGCGGGCGTGTATATGGTTACGCGCACGAACGCGATTTACCAGCTTGCTCCGAAAGCGATGGCGGTGGTCGCGATGGTTGGAGCGATCACAGCACTGTTCGCGGCTTCCATCGGAGTGGTACAGAACGACATCAAGAAAGTCCTGGCGTATTCCACTGTTTCACAGCTCGGCTACATGTTTCTGGCCTGCGGCGTAGGCGCGTTCACCGCGGGCATTTTCCACTTGATGACGCACGCATTTTTCAAAGGATTGCTGTTCTTGGCGGCCGGCAGCGTGATTCACGCTCTCTCTGGCGAACAGGATATGCGCAAGATGGGCGCGCTATCGAAAAAAATTCCGGTTACGTATTGGACAATGTTGATTGCAACTCTGGCCATCGCGGGGATTTTCCCCTTTGCAGGATTTCTAAGCAAGGACCTGATCCTGGGCCGCACGTACGAAAAAGATGTTTTGCTGTGGGCGATCGGATACTTCACCGCTGGCATGACTGCGTTTTATATGTTCCGCCTGATTTTCATGACGTTCCACGGCGCCTCACGCGTAGATCACGAGGTAGAACATCACATTCATGAATCGCCGCGCTCGATGTTGGTGCCGCTGGTAATCCTTGCTGCGCTCTCGATTATGGGCGGCTGGGTCAGCTGGCCGGAAATTTTCGGTGGCAACAGCCGGTTCGTTCATTTCCTCGAGCCCATCGTCGGGGTGGCCCACGAAATGCGCCCAGAGCCCGCAAAGGGCCCGGGCTCGCGATACGGCGAGATTTACCTGATGCTGCTATCGGAAGGGCTGGTAGTGCTGGGGATTTTGTCCGCGTGGTATCTCTACATCAAGCGCACCGAACTGCCCGCGAAGATTGCGAAAAGCTTCGGCGGGTTTTACCGCCTGGTCTGCAACAAATATTACGTCGACGAAATCTACGACCTACTGTTTGTGAATCGCGCCAAAGACCTCGGTTTGGCGCTGGGATCGTTCGATACAAATGTGATCGACGGGCTGGGCGTAAATGGCGCGGGATGGGCAACGCGTTTTATTTCCCGTGTTTCGATGTGGTGGGACATCTGGATCGTGGACGGCTCGGTGAAAGTAGGAGCGCGAATTATTTGGGCGCTGAGTTTTCCGGTGCGGTTGTTCCAGGCAGGCTTGGTGCAGAGTTATATGCTTTTTATCGTGGTCGGCTTGATCGGCTTCATGGGTTATTACTTTTATCTGGCGCATCACTCGATGCATTGAGCGTCGGGTCTGTTTTTTATCCACAACCCGCTTCGGCGGCCATGCCGTGTTGTTCGGGCCAGGAATTGACGGGAATAGTTAGAAGGCGAGGGAACGGATGCTCTTTTCCGATGGCCACATTCTAAGCACGATTCTCTTCACGCCGCTGGTGGGGGCGATCCTGATGCTTCTCATTCCGGGCGACCGGCCGGGCTTGCATCGTTGGATGGGCAATATTTTCGGTTTCCTGGGGTTCCTGGTTTCGCTGCCGTTAATCTGGCGATTCAATTCGGCGGCCGACGCTCCGCAATTTCAATTCGTGGAAAGTGCGAATTGGATTCCTTCGATTGGCGCCCACTTCACGCTCGGAATCGACGGTCTCAGCTACCTGCTCGTGATGTTAACGACGCTTCTGGGCGCTATCGCGATTCTCTCGTCATGGTCCGCGATTCACAAACGCGAAAAAGAATATTACATCCTGCTTCTGCTGCTGCAGGCCGGGATGCTAGGCGTTTTTATGTCGCTGGATTTTGTGCTGTTTTACGTTTTCTGGGAAGTGATGCTGGTGCCGATGTATTTTTTGATCGGCGTCTGGGGCAGCGAGCGACGCCTTTACGCAGCCATCAAATTTTTCCTCTATACGCTGGCGGGCTCGGTGCTGATGCTGCTGGCAATTCTCGCGATTTATTATTACCGCCAGACATTCGACATCCGCGAAGTTCTGATGCATCCATTCACGGCGCAATTCGGCAACCTGCAAAAATGGCTGTTCTGGGGCTTCTTCTTTGCGTTTGCAATCAAAGTGCCGATGTTTCCGTTCCACACGTGGCTCCCGGATGCACACACGGAAGCCCCGACAGCGGGTTCCGTAATCTTGGCTGGCGTCCTGCTGAAAATGGGCACCTACGGTTTTCTGCGGTTCTCGGTGCCGATGTTCCCGGACGCAACCGTAAAATACCGTGGATTCATCGTCGTGCTCTCGCTGATCGGCATCGTCTACGGCGCGCTGGTGTGCATGATGCAGAAGGACATGAAGAAACTGATCGCCTACTCGTCGGTGAGCCACATGGGTTTCTGCACGCTGGGAATTTTCGCGCTCACTCCGTTGGGACTTTCCGGCAGCATCATTCAACAGATCAATCACGGTATTTCGACAGGCGCACTGTTCTTGATCGTTGGCGTTCTGTACGAGCGGCGGCACACGCGCTTAATTTCGGAATTCGGCGGCCTTTCGACGCCGATGCCGAATTTCGCGGTGGTCTATCTAATCATCACGCTCAGCTCACTAGGCATGCCGCTGCTCAATGGCTTCATCGGCGAATTCACGATTTTGCGCGGCGCCTTCGAGGTGCGCTGGCAATGGGCGGCGTGGGGCGTTCTCGGCGTGATTCTGGGCGCGGCTTACTTGCTTTGGTTGTATCAACGCGTCATGTTCGGCAGCGTCACGAATCCAGCGAATGAGAACCTGCCGGATTTGAATGCTCGCGAATATGCGACGCTGCTTCCCCTGGTCGTCCTGGCATTCTGGATCGGGATCTATCCGGACCCGCTTTTCCACGTGCTGGACCAACCGGTCCATCGCCTCGTGGAGGCCGTGCATCCCGGCTATTATGCTGTTCCCAAAGCTCCGCCGATACCAGGAAATCCTTCGTCGAGCAACACATTCTCACCAATGTCTGGACCTAAGCCGTTGCCGAGTTTGGCCGCCGCCCAAGTCGAGGCCCGGTAATGCACTGGCAAGCTGTATTCGAGGCCACGCGCCGCGATTTCATCTTCATTCTCCCCGAAGCGATGCTTGCCTTCTTCGGATTAGCGATTTTACTCACGGATTTTTTGCTGACTAAGTCTCAGAAATCCTGGAATGCGTTCACAGCGATGATCGGCGTCATGTTCAGTGGCGTTTCGATCTGGATGTTACGGAATTACGCTGCGCCTCCGTACGGCCCGGCGGCAGGTTTTGAGAATTCCCTGGTAATCGATCCGTTTTTCATCTTCTTCGGCTTTCTTTTTCTGGCCTCCACAGCCTTGGTGATTCTGTTCTCTGTGCGCTACATGGAAATTGAGCAGGAACAGCACGGCGAATATTACGCACTGATGCTGTTCGCCACCGTCGGGATGATGTTTTTGGCATGCGGGAACGATCTAGTGGTGCTGTTCGTCGCGCTGGAGACAATGGCGCTCAGCTTCTACGTGCTCTCGGGCTTTTTACGGCGCGAACGCAAGTCGAACGAAGCCGCAGTGAAGTACATGCTGATGGGCGCATTCAGTTCCGGAATCCTGGCATACGGATTTTCGATTTTGTATGGCATAGCAGGTTCGACGAACCTGGACCTGATTCAAATCGCCATCCAGCAGCGCCACACCCACTACCCGGGAACCGATTTCCTGACGTTCCTCGCCCTGGGGACGGTAGCCGCGGGCGTTTTTTTCAAAATCGCCGCGGTGCCATTTCACCAATGGGCGCCGGATGTTTACGAAGGCGCTCCCACTTCAATCACCGCGTACGTAAGCGTGGCATCAAAAGCAGCGAGTTTCGCGCTTTTGCTGCGCCTCTTTCTGACAGTTTTCTGGCCGGTAAATCTGGATTGGGTGACGATCATGGCAACGGTCGGCATTCTGTCGCTTACTATCGGAACACTGGCGGCGATCACCCAATCGAACATCAAGCGCCTGCTGGCCTATTCTTCCATCGCCCAAGTCGGATACATCCTGCTCGGCTTCGTCGCTTCGGTGAATGCCGACGGCACGCTCCACGAACGCGGCTTGCAAGCCATGGCTTTTTATCTTTTCGTCTACGCGTTTTTCAATACAGGCGCGTTCGCGGTAGTGATCCTGCTGCGACGCAAAGGCGTCATTGGCGACGACATCGACGATCTAAACGGCCTGATGCAACGCAATCCCGGCGCGGCGATTCTGATGCTCATTTTTCTGCTTTCGCTGGCGGGAATTCCGCCGACGGCAGGATTCGTCGCGAAACTCTTGATTTTCTGGGCGCTCATTGAGACCAAGCATAATATTCTCGCAGTACTGGCTGTGCTCTACATTCTGCCCGCGGTGTATTACTATTTCCGGATGATTGCGGCGATGTGGGTACGCGAATCGAGCGACACTGTAGTCCCAGTAATTTCATGGGCGCAGAAGTTCGCGCTGGCGGCGATGGTGATCGTCACGCTGGCTGCGGGAATTTTCCCCGAACAATTCTTGCGCCTGGCGACATACTCAATCCTCACGCCGTTTGGCCAGTGAGCGACACCAAATAATGGCTTCCCCCAACCCCGCACCCCGTAAAGGTTCCGGAAATTTCACCCAGGTCGCGATCGCTATGGAGTTGCCAGTCATCATGATCGCAAGCATCGTGATTGCGGGAGGAGCTGGATACCTGCTGGATCGCTGGCTGCATACATCGCCCATTTTTACGCTGATCCTGGGTTTCCTCGGTTTTGGCGCCGGAGTCTGGGACATCATCCGGCGCCTTTCGCGTTCGGAAAAGGCCGGCGGTGGCGGCAATGGCGGCGGATGACGCGTTTTACGCGGAGGCTGAGCGGCGGATAGAATACCTCGCCCTGGCCATCGGTGCTGCAGGAATCGCCGTCATACCTTTCGTGTGGAGTGGCAAAGCAGCCGCGGGGTTCGCTTCCGGCGCACTACTCTCCTGGATCAATTACCGCTGGATGAAGCAGGGCGTCGCAACTTTAACCAGGCTTTCTGTGGACCAATCGGGCGCCGAAAAAGCCCAAGTTCCGCCGGCAGTTTATCTTAAGTTCATTGGCCGCTATGCGTTGCTGATCGTGGCTACCTATGCTATTCTTTGGAGCTTCAAACCTCCGGCGGCGAGCCTGCTGGCCGGTTTTTTTACAGTTATAGCCGCGGTTTTGCTGGAAATGGTGGGGCTGCTTTTCCGTGGCAGCGCGCCTCCTTCCGCGGATTCCTGAAAGGTGGTAAATGGGCGAGGGATTACTCTGGGTCACGAAGCTCCTGAATAACTGGTTCGGCAAGCCGGTTCTAGCTTCGCTGACCGGCCTGCATATCAAGCCCGCAAATCCCGAATTTCCCATCCCGAATCATGTGGCGTTCGAGGTTGTGGTTTTTGTTCTCGCCGCGATTTTTTTCTTGTGGCTGAAGTCTCGGATCTCCGTAGATCACCCCGGCGGCACCCAGCAATGCATGGAAGCGCTGCTGACGAACTCGATGGGGGTTGGGATTCGGGATCTTCTGGACGATAACGTCGGCCACGACGGCCAGAAATACGTAGCCATGCTCGGCAGCATCGGGATTTTCGTGCTCCTATGCAACCTGCTCGGACTTTTCCCAACGTTTATGTCACCGACGGCCGTGGTCTCCGTGCCTCTCGGCTGCGCTATCGTCGTCTTCATCTATTACAACTGGGTCGGCGTCGCGAAGCATGGCCCGCTCGGGCACGGCAAGCACTTCCTGGGCCCGGTACTGATGATGTCTCCAATCATGTTTCCAATTGAAATTGTCAGCAACTTGGCGCGCCTGCTTTCGCTTACCGTACGTCTCTGGGTCAATATGTTCGTCAGCGAGACCCTCTACGTCCTGTTCCTCGGCCTGATGTTGGAAATGTATCTCTATCTGGGTCACCTCGGAAAATTAGGATATGTGGCTGCAATCATTCCGTTGGTTGGTCCCGTTCCTTTCATACTTCTGCATATCTTCGTCGCGGTTTTGCAGTCCTTCGTGTTCACGATTCTGCCCGTAATTTACGTGGCAGGCGCCGTAGCCGAAGAGCACTGATGCCTGCATTTATATCGGTTCTTATTTCTTGGCATCATCGCTGTCAGTGTGATCCCGGCTGCTTGAGGATGACGGGAGCCACCTCCTGGCGGCAAATTCATAACGAGGAGAACACGATGAAAAGGTACGCGTTGTTTCTGCTAGGCGTAGTGCTGGTGATTGTGTTTGCACCTGCGGCGTTTGCGCAGGAAGCGGCAGGCGGAGCGGCCGGAGCGACGAATTGGGTCGCCATCACGTCTGGTTTTGCGATGGCCATCGCCTCTGCGGCGGGTGGTTATGCGCAAGCTAGAGCCACGGCGGCGGCTTGCGAGGGACTGGCACGTAATCCGGGGGCAGCGCCGGCAATTCGTTTCGCGTTGATTTTGGCGCTGGTGTTGATTGAGTCGATGGCCCTGTACACGTTTGCAATCGTTTTCTTGAAGGTAAAGTAGAGCACACATTAAATTGAGGGCCCGGGATTCGCGCCGACGCGAGCTTCCGGGCCTTTTTTATTTTGTAGCGATATTTCGCCTTGGAGAGCTCACTCGCAGCGGCAGAAAACTGCCAGGAGCCGCCAGAATTGGGTTGGATCAATGCAAAGAAAGCGAATCGGCGGCGGCTTTTGCGTAATCCAAAACTCGAGAGGGGAGGATGCCGAGATACAGCGTGCCAACCGCGCCAAGGATGAGAGCAAAAACCACAGCGGGCGCAACCTTCGTCGGCGTGTAATCTTTCGAAGGCTCCCAGAAGTACATAGCGATGATTACGCGCAGGTAGTAGTAAGCGCCGATTACGCTATTAATTGCGGCGATGACCACCAGCCATACGATGCGCGAATCGACCGCAGCTTGAAACGCAAAGAACTTCCCGAGAAATCCGCCGGTAGCAGGCAATCCCAACAACGAAAGCAAGAATAGCGTGAAGCAAGCCGCTAGCATGGGTTGTCTGGTGCCCAGCCCCGCGTAGTCGGTTATGTCCAACCGTCTTTCGTCACGCTGCCCCAGATGTGTGATTACCAGGAATGCTCCGACCTTCATTAACGCGTAAGCCGCAAGGTAAAAGAGAACTGCGGCGACCCCATAAACGGTGCCAGCGGCGAACGCAACTAGAATATATCCGGCGTGGGCGATCGAGGAATACGCGAGCATCCGCTTCACGTTGGTCTGGACCAGCGCCGCGAAATTGCCCATGCACATCGTGAGCACAGCCGAGATCCAGACAGCCCAGAACCAGAAGTTGCCGGCCGTCCCGAACGCTACGTAGAAAATCCGCAGCATCACCGCGAACGTGGCGGCCTTGGGACCAGACGCCAACAGCGCCGTCACCGGCGAGGGCGCGCCTTCATAGACGTCAGGTCCGTAGATTTGGAATGGGGCGGCCACGACCTTGAAGCCCAGCCCAACAAACATCAGCGCGAGGCCGACAATCGCAAGCGACTCCAAACGTCCTTGTTGAGCCAGCGTCTGTTCCAGTGCAGTCTGCACCAGGTCAATGCGCGTGCTGCCGGTAGCGCCGTACGTCATGGCGATTCCGTAAAGGAAAAACGCGGTCGCGAACGACCCCAGAATGAAATATTTCAGCGAAGCTTCATTGGATTTAATGGCGCGGCGGCGAAATCCCGCCAAAATGTAGCTGGAGATTGAACTCATCTCCAAACCAACGAAAGCAGTGACCAATTCGTTAGCGCCCGCGAGAATCCCCATGCCTGCCGTGGCAAATAGGACGAGCGAATAATATTCGCCACGCTGAATGCCTTCCTGGTCCAGATAATCGATCGATCCCAAAATCGCCATTGCCGCCGCGACGATCACCACCGCGTGCACAAAAATGCTGAAAGCATCCGCGCGAATCAAATCGCTGTAAGCCGATCCTTGATCCTGCGCCGCTATCCACACGCCGCCGAGTGCGACGAGCGCGCCCGCGAAAGCCACCCATCCAAGTACACGCTGGCGGGCTGGACCCAAAAACGGGTCGATCACCATGATCAAAATGCCGAATAAGCACAGGACAATTTCCGGAAGTACGCGGTGCAGGTTTGAAATTTGCTCGGCGGGGAAGTGCATTACCGCTTCACCGGCTTTTCTGAAATCGTTAGGATTGTGCCCGGTCCACGCGGAGACATGATTACAACGTGCCCGCCTGAGGGAAGAGCCGGCCGCGCGGCGTCTTGCGGGTGGCTTTCAAGAAGATTCACAAGATTATTGGTCGACGATTCCATGCGCCGGGTAAACAATGGAGACGCAACGCCGAGAAACAAAATAGCGATTGCGACTGCGAACAGAATCACTCGTTCGCGTCCGGATGCGTCGGGGAGAGTGCGGTTTTTATCGACGGTGACTTCGCCGAGGGCCACCCGCTGGTAAGACCACAGCAAATAAATCGCCGATAGCACAGCGCCGCTAGCAGCCCACGAAGCCCACGCGTGGTGTCCCTGGAAAACCCCAATCAGAATCAGAAACTCCCCAATGAATCCGTTGAGGGGCGGCAGCGCCAGCGACGAAAGACAAATAAACAGAAAGAATGCCATCAGCACCGGCATCGGATTTACTAGCCCGCCGAACTCCTTGATCTCGTAAGTGTGTCGGCGGTCGTAAAGCATACCGAGACCAAGGAAGAGCGCACCGGTGGAAATACCGTGATTCACCATTTGGTAGATCGCGCCCTGAATCGAAATGGTAGTGAACGAGAAAATTCCCAGAACCACAAAACCAAGGTGGCTGACGGATGTGTACGCGATCAGCCGTTTGAAATTCGGCTGAATCGTCGCGACCAGCGCGCCGTACACAATTCCGATGATCGCCAGCACACCGATAAATGGCGCCATGCGATGCGCGGCGTCCGGGAAGAGCGGCAGACAGAAGCGAAGCATGCCGTACGTGCCGAGCTTCAGCATAACTCCGGCCAAAATCACGGAACCGGCGGTCGGGGCTTCGGTGTGCGCGTCTGGCAGCCAGGTATGCAGCGGAAAGAGCGGCACTTTGATCGCAAATGCCAGAAAGAACGCTCCAAACAGCCAGAGTTCGGTGTGCGGGGGCAGATGAATGAAGCCGCGTTGCAAGCGTGCGGTGAGTTCCGGCAGATCAAAAGTGCGGACCAGCTCCGCCGTTCCACTCACATTGTAAAGCCACAAAATCGCGACCAGCATCAGAATCGAGCCGAACATCGTATACAGAATAAATTTCACCGCGGCGTAAATTCGACGAGTGTGGCCCCAGATGCCAATCAGGAAGTACATCGGAATCAGCGTCAGTTCCCAGAACAAGAAAAATAGAAATAAATCGAGCGAGACGAAAACGCCAATCATCGCCGTCTCGATCACCAGCAGCGCGATGAAAAATCCCTTCACGTATTCGTGGATCGATTGCCACGAACACAAAATCGCGAGCGGCGTAAGGAACGTGGTCAGTAGAACCAGGAACAGGCTGATGCCGTCGACGCCGATGTGATACTGAATAGCCTGGCCGATCCAGGCATGGTTCTCGACAAACTGGAACGATGGATTCGCGGAATCAAAGCCGGGCAGCAAGAAAAGCGATATCGCGAATTCCGCCAGCGAAACCGCCAGCGCGATGCGCCGAATCCAGATGTGATCCGCCGAGCGCAGCAACAGCAGAGCCGGAACTCCCAGCAGCGGGAGGAACGTGATCACGGACAGCAAATGTGATTGAATTTCCACGCTAACGCACCACGCCCCAAAGTCCCAGCATTAATACAGTCACTCCCACCGCGCCAATCACCACCCAACTGGCATACGACCGCGCGTTACCGGATTGGATTTCGCGCAACTGGCTGCCGGATTCGCGCGCCACGCGCGCCACGCCGTTCACCGCGCCGTCGATCAATGTTTCGTCCACTCCATGCCACAGCACATTCGTCGAAATCCACAGCAAAGGATTGACGATGAGCGCTGCGTAAATTTCGTCCACATAATATTTGTGGAATATCAAAGTGTAGAGTCCGCGCGCGCGTTGCTCCAAGCGCTCCGGTATTTCCGGGCTCTTGATGTAGAACCACCATGCCAGCAGCAAGCCTGCCAGCGCGATGATTACAGGCGGCCCAGTCAAAGAGTGAATCAATTCCATGATCGGGCTTCGCGCTATCTCCCCGGCACTACCGGCGGCCCCAGCCAGCGAAACCTGTTGCTCCACTCCGGCAGGCACCGCATATGTCGAAAATATCGGATGCAGGAACTTCTCGAAATAGTCCGTTCCGCCAAGTAAATGCGGCGCAGCAAACCAGCCCCCAAAGGTGGAGAGGAAAGCCAAAATCATCAGTGGCACGGTCATGCTTCGCGGAGACTCGTGCACGTGAACCTTATGCGCGTCAAAACGCGGCTTGCCGAAAAACGTCAAAAAAATCAGCCGGAACATATAGAACGAAGTAAGTCCAGCGCCGGCCAGAGCCAGCAGCCACAGCCAGATATTCGCGTGCGGACCTGAACCTGCGGCATCGAGAATTTCATCCTTGCTGAAAAATCCCGCAAACCCGGGAATTCCCGCGATGGCCAGAGTAGCGATGAACATCGTCCAGTAAGTGACGGGTATCTGCTTGCGCAGTCCGCCCATCTTGAGCATATCTTGTTCGCCGCCCATCGCATGGATCACGCTACCCGCCGCGAGAAAAAGCAGTCCCTTAAAGAAAGCATGCGTCATCAAGTGAAACACGCCCGCGGCATAAGCTCCGACGCCCAGCCCTAAAAACATGTAACCGAGCTGCGAAATAGTGGAATAAGCGAGCACCTTCTTGATGTCGGTCTGCAGCAATCCAATGGTCGCAGCATAAAATGCCGTAAGCACCCCAACCAATGCAACGATGAACAGCGCAAACGGAGCGCGCGCGAAGAGCGGATTCATGCGCGCCACCATATACACGCCGGCAGTAACCATCGTAGCCGCGTGAATCAACGCGCTAACAGGCGTTGGGCCTTCCATCGCGTCAGGCAGCCACACGTACAAAGGAAGCTGCGCCGATTTGCCGATAGCGCCAGTGAAAAGCAGTATGCAAATTACAGTTAGCACTCCGCCCGGCGCGAACCCCTCCGCCGGCATGTTCATGGTCTGCTTGAAAATGGCGTTAAAATCGACCGACTTGAATGTCCAGAACAACAGTAGAATGCCGACAGTAAAGCCGAAATCGCCGATACGCGTTGTGATAAACGCTTTTTTACCCGCACTGATCGCCGATCGTTTCAAGGACCAGAATCCGATCAGCAGGTAGCTGCAGAGCCCAACTCCTTCCCAGCCCACAAACATCAGCACCACGTTTGCGGCCAGAACTAAAGTCAGCATAAAAAAAACGAACAGATTCAAATAGGAGAAAAACCGATAGTAGCCTTCTTCATGCGCCATGTACCCAGTGGAATAAACGTGCACCAGGAGACTTACGAAAGTAACGACGAAAAGCATCACAATCGTCAACTGATCCACTTGCAGCGAAAAATCCACCTTGAACTGCCCGGCGGTGATCCAGGTGAAATAGTTTCTTACCCAGGGAATGTCGCCGGCAGGAAGCTGTGCGAATTCGCGAGCGAGTTCGACCACAGAAAGAAACGAAAGCGAAACGGACCCAATGCCGATGGCATTTACTGCCGGCTTCGAGAAATTCTTGCCCAATAGCCCATTGATCGCTGAACCTAGCAACGGCAGCGCCAGAATGATCCACAGATAATTGAGTATGGGCATCAGAATTTGAGCAGGTTAATCCGTTCGATGTTCAGCGATTGGCGATTCTGGTAAACGGTGATGACGATGGCCAGTCCGACCGCCGCTTCGGCCGCTGCTACCACAATCACAAAAAACACAAAAACAAGCCCATCCAGCTGGTTATGCGCGCGCGCGAACGCCACGAATGCCAGGTTCACAGCGTTGAGCATCAACTCGATGGACATGAAGATCGTGATAATGTTGCGCTTGAACACAAACGCGATGATCCCCAGTCCGAAAAGTATCGCGCTCAGCACCAAATAATAAGAAATAGGAACCACGGCTATTCTTCCTTCTTCGCCAGAACCAGCGCGCCTAAAATAGCGATCAAAATCAGAATGGATGTTGCTTCGAACGGGAACAAGTATTTCTGAAAGAGTTGAGCGGAAAGTTCGCGCGTCGAGGCTGCGGTGTTTGCCGCTTCGGAGCCGTTGGCAATCGTCCGGCCGATAATGGAATGAGCCATCCAGTGCGCAAGTTCGAGCAACAAGAACATCCCTAACGGCAACCCGGCATACTTTGCGACCTTGCTGTAATCCGTGCGCTCCTCGATTCCGGCGTTCAGCAACATGATCACAAAAACGAACAAAACCATAATCGCGCCCGCATACACGATGATTTGCACTGCGGCGATGAATTCCGCACCCAGCAACAGGTAAAGCACCGCCAACGCACTCATCACCAGCACCAGCGAAAGAGCGCTATGTATCGGCTCGCGCGCCAGAATCAGCATCAACGCTCCGCCAACGGAGATCAGCGCGCATACAAAAAACACGATTAGAGGAAGGCTCATCCGTGGTTCACCAGCAGAGGCAAAATCTTCACAAACGCCGTCGCCACCAGGTTAGCAAGCGAGACAGGCAGCAAAAATTTCCATCCGAAGGCCATCAGCTGGTCATAGCGAAAACGCGGCAATGTCCCGCGCATCCACACGTACACAAACATGATGAAACCCACCTTCAGCAGGAACCAGAAAGGCCCTTGAATTACAGCCATCACCACGGGGTGAAGGCACGCTAGACCAATCACCAGCGCGCCGAGCGTTATCACTGTCAGTTGAATCCGCGCAATCCCGCGGGCCAGCACAATAGTGTCGTACGCCAAATAAAGAGCCAACGCCAGCAGTCCGACGGCCGGCAAATACTGCAGGAATGTCCAACTTTCTGGGAACGGAGAGAGCCAGCCGCCGAGAAAAAGAATCGTGGCCAGGCAGGCCACGGTAATCATATTCGCGTACTCGGCCATGAAAAACATCGCGAACTTAAAACTGGAATATTCCGTGTGAAATCCGGCTACCAGTTCGGTTTCGGCTTCAGGCAAGTCGAACGGAACGCGATTTGTTTCAGCAATCGCTGAAACAAAATAGCAAAGAAAACCTATAAATTGCGGGAAGATGTTCCAGCGAGGAAGCACGTGGCGATAGTAACCACTCTGACCCGCGATCATTTCGTTGAAATTGAGCGTGCCCGCGATCAGCACCACGCCGACCACAGAAAGCGTAAGTGAAACCTCGTAACTGATCATCTGCGCGGAACTGCGCAGACCGCCCAGCAGCGGATACTTGCTGTTAGAAGACCACCCGGCCAGCGCCACACCGTACACGCCCATCGCGGTAATGGCAAAAACAAACATCAAACCGATATCGACATTCGCAACAATCAGCGTCGACTGTCCAAGCACTTGGACATTAGGCGGCCCAAAAGGAATCAGCGCCAAAGTCGTCAGCGCGAGCGACAGCGCCAGAAAAGGCGCTAACACATACACAAACTTATCCGCGCCCGGCGGCGTGACGTCTTCCTTGAAAAGAAACTTCACGCCATCGGCCAACGGCTGCAGCAAACCGTGCGCGCCCACATAGTAAGGGCCCCATCGCGATTGAATATGCGCGACGACCTTTCGCTCGAACCAGGTCAGGTATGCCAGCGTCGTCAAAAGCAAAAACAGCAATATAACGACTTTTACTAGCGATACCACCAGGACTGGATGCTGGGCGACGAAATCCACGGTGTATCTTTTGCCTCTTTAGTTGAAGTGAGTTTGGAACAGTAACGTCCCAGGGAACCGCTGGTAAACAGAAAATCGTTCGACGAGAAAATGTTTCCCGCCGGCACATCGTACGTTGCTTCCTGCGTCCGGCACGTAGCGGACGAAGTCTGCGCGCGGCCAGCCAGTAGATTCGCCACCGAAAGCTCGTAACCGGGCACGTTTTGGCGAATTTCATCGAACGCAGCCTCGGGCGTGCGCAGCCGGATCGGTGTCCCAAGCCCGAGCATTCCAAGCTGATGTGACAGAATACGGATCAAGTCGAAATCGCTGCGCGGCCCTTGCGGATCGAGCGAGCGATGCGTCATTTGCACCTCACCCGCGGTATTGGTGAGCGTTCCGTCTTTTTCATAGGACGATGCAGCAGGCAGCACCACATCGGCCCACTGAGCGGTTTCGGTCAGGAACAGTTCGTGTACCACAAGCAGTTCGAGTCCCGCGAATTTTTCAGGCTGCGCGACGCCAAATGTTTTCAGCGGATTTGCCCCAACAACATAAAGCGCCTTCAACTTTCCGGACGCGGCTGCGTCGATCATTTTGCGGGCATTAAGTCCCGCGATCGTGGGAAGTTCAGCACCCCAGATCTGCGCGAATCGCGCGCGATCGGACGCATCACTGACATGCGCGTAGCCGGGCAGGCGGTCCGGCAGAAGACCCATATCGGCAGCGCCGCGCGAATTTGAGTAATCGCCAAGCGCCATGAATTTTGATTGCCCGCCGAATCGCGCCGCAAACGAAACCAGATCGCGAATCGCTGGTCCCTGGATGTCGGCGCCAAAAAGCACCACAACGTCCTTTTCGGCTTCGAGCGCCGCTTTCAACCGCACCAGCGCCTCAGTGGCGGCTGGATCGAATCGGCCTTCCTGGTGAGTCAGCCAACGCAACGCCGCGCGCTCGCCGCCTTTTGGCGTTTGTACCACTTGGACAGCCTTGCGATGAATCTTGCTGTCCTGTCCATTAATCACGTACAGCCGCGTGCCATGATGCCGGACGCCAGTTCGAATCTGCCACGCAACCAGCGGATTCTGGTTCGTGACGTCATTGCCGATCAGCAACACGGCAGGTGCCGCGTACACGTCAGCCATGGTTGCCAGCGAATTCTTGGCATTCGGACCAAGCGCAGCCGCGAGACCGGCATAGTCGGCGGTGCGGTGATGGTCGATGTTGTTAGTCCCTAAAGTTGCCCGCGCAAACCGGTTCAAAATATAATTTTCTTCGTTGCTCGTGCGATTCGATCCAATCACTCCGATTGCGGCGGGACCATGTTTGTCGTGGACCTGTTTCAGCCGTCGCGCGATCTCTTCGAAAGCGTCTTCCCAGCTCGCCGGTTCAAGCTTGCCATTGCGTCGGACCAAAGGGTGCCGAATGCGCTCCGGGTGATTCGTAAAGTCAAAGCCGAAGCGCCCTTTGCCGCAGAGAAATTCGCCGTTAACGCCGGAAGGATCGCGATTGTTAGCGCGCAGAATCTCGTTGTTGCGCACGCTCAGAGTGGTCTTGCAGCCATTCGAGCAGTGTGTACACGGATTAGGAACGTACTGCATTTCCCATGGACGTGTTTGGTACCGGTATGTTCCGCTAGTCAATGCCCCAACAGGGCAGATATCGATGCACATCCCGCATTCTTCGCAGGCCAGCTCGCCAGGTTCGTTCGGGATGATGACGGATTGCACGCCACGCGCGCCAACGCCAAGAGCCTTTACGTCCATGCCTTCATCGCATATACGCACGCAACGGAAACACATAATGCAGCGCGGCGCATCGTAATAAACCAGTGGTGACCATTTTTCTTCGGGGTAATGCAATTTCTCTTCGGTGAACCGGCTATGATCCAGCCCGTAACGAAAAGTCATGTCCTGCAGTTCGCACTCGCCGCCCTTATCGCACACCGGGCAATCGAGCGGATGATTCGAAAGCAGAAATTCCAGCATGTCCTTCCGCGCCTTATGCACTTGCGGCGTGTTGGACTTCACCACCATCCCTTCAGTAGCCACAAGTGTGCATGCCGTCTGCAATTTCGGCATCTTTTCCACTTCCACCAAACACATGCGGCAGGCTGCCTGCAGCGACAAGCCGGGGTAATAGCAAAACGAAGGCACTTCGACGCCCTGTTTCTTGGCGGCTTCTATAACCAGCGTGCCGGCAGCGGTGGTGATTGGCTGCCCGTTCAGATTGAACGTGACTTGTTTTTGATCTGCCATGCCTGTCCTAATCGGCTCCCAGAAGCATCTCGGCGGGCTTGTGCGCGCATTTGCCGTGCAGATGATCTTCGAACTCATTTCGCCATTTCTTGACGATGCTGATAGTCGGTAACGCCGCTGCATCACCTAGCGGGCAAAATGTTCGCCCGAGCATGTTTTTCGATAGCTCGTCGATCAACGGAATATCTTCCTCGCGTCCGCCGCCTTCATGAAAACGATCCAGCATTTTGCGCAGCCAGGTGGTGCCTTCCCGGCAGGGAATACACCAGCCACAGGATTCGTGCGCGTAGAAATGCATGATCCGCCGCGCCAGATCCACCATGCAGGTTTCTTCATCGATGATCACGGTGCCACCGGAACCGAGCATCGACCCGATTTTCGCCACCGAGTCGTAATCCATGTTCACGTCAATCTCGTCGGCACTCAGCAGCGGACAAGAACTGCCACCCGGGATCACCGCTTTCAATTTCTTGCCCCCGCGCACTCCGCCCGCCACGTCCTCAATCAGTTTGCGCAAAGGAAACCCCAGCGGCAGCTCATAAATCCCAGGCTTATTCACGTGCCCGGAAATTGAATACAAGCGCGTCCCCCCGTTTTTCGGCGTGCCCAGCCCTGCATACCATTCCCCGCCGCCGCGAATAATCGCCGGCACGGTGCTGAGTGTCTCGACGTTGTTGATCACGGTCGGGCAGCCATACAGCCCCACGACGGCAGGGAATGGCGGTTTAATGCGCGGGTAGCCGCGCTTGCCTTCGAGCGATTCCATCAGCGCGGACTCTTCGCCGCATTCGTAGGCCCCGGCCCCGGTATGCGCAGCCAGCTCAAAATCAAATCCGCTACCCTGAATATTCTTGCCCAGGAACCCATTCGCGTAGGCCTCGGCGATGGCCGTCTCCATGATGTCGATGATGTAGCGATACTCGCCGCGAATGTAAACGTAACCTTGATTTGAACCGATGGCCCGTCCGGCAATCACCATTCCTTCGATCAGTTGATGCGGATCCATTTCCAGCAGCGGCCGGTCCTTTGAGGTCCCGGGCTCGCTTTCGTCACCATTGGCCAAAATATATTTCGGCTTGGGAATATCCTTGGGAACGAAGCTCCATTTCATCCCGGCCGGGAATCCCGCCCCACCGCGTCCCCGCAGATTCGACTTCTTCATTTCATCGATAATCTGCTCGGGCGTCATCGCAGACAGAGCTTTCCGTAGCCCCTGATACCCCTCGTGCTGCAAATACACTTCAATCGATCGGGAATTGGGGATTCCAAAGTTTTTGCTAATCACCACGACTTCGTTTGGGTTTCGCTCGTGCAAAGCGCCGGAAATCACCGGCGCAGGCTTGGGCTTCTTGCCATCCTGTAACTGCTCGAATATCACATCGACTTTTTCAGGGTCGAGATTCTCATAGTAATCGAAGTTCACTTGCATGGCGGGCGCGCCGGTACATGCGCCGATGCACTCCACCTCTTCCAAAGAGAATGTACCGCTCTCCGATACTTGTTTGTTGCCTATGCCTAGGCGCTTTTGAACGTGCTCGAAAAGTTCATTTGCCCCACGCATCATGCAGGATATATTGGTGCAAACCTGAATATGATACCGGCCAACCGGCTTGCGCCGTAGCATCGAATAGTAAGCAAGCGTCTCGGTCACCTGCGTCATATTCAGATCGAGCCGTTGCGCAATATCTTTAAGCAGTTCGTCGCTCAAAAACCCGAAATAATCTTGCGCATACATCATCATCGGAATCAGCGCGGAACGCTTCACCGGATAACGGCTCAGCAAGGTGGCGAACTTTTGCTCTAATCCTGATGGCAGTTGCATAGGTTCAAATGTGTCCGCTGAAAGCTAGCGGTCTACCTCTCCCAGAACGATATCAGTCGTGCCGATGCAAGCCACCACGTCCGCTATCAGCCGGCCTTCGGCCAGATTGGGCAGCGATTGCAAATTCACAAAGGAAGGCGCGCGAAACTTCACGCGATAGGGCTTCGCCGAACCGTCGCTGGCAACAAAAACTCCCAACTCGCCGCGCGGCGATTCAATCGCCTGATAGACTTCTCCCGGAGGCGGCGCAAAGCCTTCGGTGAAAATCTTGAAATGATAAATCAGCCCCTCGATCGAGGTTTTCATCTCCTCGCGCGACGGAGGAATAATTCCCGGCATCTCAGACCGGAAAGGCCCTTCCGATGGCACTTTATCCATCGCCTGCTTCACAATTTTAAGGCTTTCGCGAATTTCCGCTACCCGCACCTGGTATCGAGCGTAGCAGTCGCCGGCAGTTTGCGTTTGTACGTCGAAATCGAATTCCTCGTAACTCGAATAGGGAAACGCCTTGCGCACGTCGTAGGAGACGCCGCTGCCGCGAAGCATGGGGCCCGAGCAGCCCATGGCTATTGCCTCCGCGCCGCTGATAATCCCCACACCTTGCGTGCGGCCCAGCCAAATTTTGTTTTTGGTAAGTAGATCCTCGTATTCGTCGATATGCCCGGGGAGGGAATCCACCACTCGGCGCACTCGCTCCAGCCAGTCTGGAGGCGGCTCCAAAGCCAGCCCACCCACGCGGAAATAACTGGTCATCATTCGCTGCCCGGACAAATATTCGAAAATTTTCAGGATTTCTTCACGCTCTCGAAAGGTGTAGAGAAAAACCGTCATTGCGCCGAGATCGATCGCGTGAGTCCCCAGCCAAACAAGGTGCGAAGCGCAGCGCGTCAACTCCGTCAGCAGCACTCGAATATATTGCGCGCGCTTGGGCACTTCGAGCCCCAGCAGTTTTTCCACGGCGAGGCAGTAGCCTAAGTTGTTCGAAAGCGGCGCCAGATAATCGATGCGGTCGGTGAGGGTAATCGCCTGCGAATAAGTCTTGGCCTCGCAGGACTTTTCGATACCGGTGTGCAGATACCCAATCACCGGCTGGGCTTTCACCACAATTTCGCCGTCCAACTCCAAAATCACGCGCAGCACACCGTGTGTGGACGGGTGCTGTGGCCCCATGTTCAAAACCATGGTGCGTGCTATGCCAGTCGGAGTCGTGATCGCAGTAGTGCTCATCGTCTAACCAACCTTCAAACAGCGCCCCAACAACACATCAGCGATAGCCCTCGGTCGGATAATCCTTCCGCAATGGATATCCTTCCCAGTCATCCGGCATCAAAATACGCCGCAAATCGGGATGCCCATCGAAACGAATGCCAAAAAGGTCGTAAGACTCGCGCTCGTGCCAGTTCGCAGTTGGCCATACCCCGGTAACCGACGCTATTGCCGGATCGCTCCCACCCAGCTTAACTTTCAACCGCAATCGCTCGCGCCGGTCCATGGAAACAAGGTGGTAATTCACCTCAAAGCGCGGCTCCAGAGGGAAGCGGTCGACTGGAGTAATATCCGACAAGAAAGAAAATCGCAGCGACGGCTCAGACGCCAGAAATTCCGCAACGCGCTTCAGCCGCTCACGCGGGATAACCGCGGTAACTTCGCCGCGAAATTCCAGCACTTCGCCCACGGCATCAGCGTCCCATTCTCTGAGTTTTTGGATTACCGGATTTTTATCGACGTCCTGAGATTGCACTATGGGTTCAATTTCCGAGGGGCGGCTGCTCAACGGCTCCAGTCGAGCGCACCCTTCTTCCAGAGGAATATATAACCGGCCAGCAAAATCAAAATGTAAAGCAGCATTTCCACAAACCCAAAAACCTTCAAGTCACCGTAAATCAATGCCCATGGATAAAGAAAAATCGCCTCGATATCGAATAAAATAAAAAGCAACCCCACCATATAAAACTGCACCGAAATTGGATGTCGCGCGTCGCCTGTGGGCCGGATACCGCATTCATACGGCTGATCTTTTTCGCGTGATCGTTTATGCCGCCCCACAATATTGGACATCACGATCAAAACGCCCGCCAACCCGCAGGCCAGCACAAACATCAGTAATAACGGTCCGTAGTTATCGAGGTAATTAGCGTTCATTTTTGGTGCGCTGTTATAATAACGGCCAGAGTGCAGCCGGTCAAATGAACTCTCAAATACTTGAATTTCTTCCTGTTCCACTTTGGACCAAGTAAGATTAAAGGCGGCACTTACGGATGAGCTCCGGTTTTAATACGGATGTCAAAATAGGCGAGCAGGTCTTCCACGTACAGACCGAAGATCGCGGACCCGCGCGCCCCGTGATCGACACTGCGGTCTATCGCGATGGCCAAATTCTGCACCGCCGTTCTTCCGATTACCAACGGGCGGCCGGTGCGTCGCCAGGCGATTCCGAAGAAGTGCGCCGCCAAGTGGAGGAACAGCACCGCGCTGTGATTGAAGCAATTCGCTCCGGTGCGCTGAACTCTGAATTCGCTGCCGCCGATGCGGCAATGCAGCCCAGCCGCTCTGGCGGCATCCGGGTACAACTTCTGAATCCGACTGCGTGGCTCACGGCGGGGAAGGTATCGCTCGACTTGGAAGTTTCTCGTCGGGCTGACAAATTGCCCCAATCGGGAGCCGAGGTGAAGGCTGAAATCGAAGGCGCGCTGGACGGGGGCAGCTATGCCGGCACAAGCGACGAACAAGGACGTGTGCGCATTCAGTTTCCGCTTCCCCCGCTGGGGAAGGGAGATCTGGCGTTGGTAATCCGCGCATACGCCGAAGCCAGCAGCGATGAAATTCGATTCACCATGCGAACCCGCACCAAAACCCCCGATTCCAACCCGGCGCAATGCTAGTGACGGTTAACGGCGAGCGCCGTGAAATCCCAGAGGGAGTCAATGTCATCGCAATGCTCGAGCATCTGGGCATGAAAGCCGAGCGCATCGCGATTGAACGAAATTTAAATATTTTGCCGCGCGCCGATTGGGCCGCAACACAGGTCGCACGGGACGACAATTTCGAGATTGTGCATTTCGTTGGCGGAGGCTAGGGGCTGGTCTTCGCGGGCGCGTTCGCGGCCATGATTTTACGCGCTGGATCGTTATCGCAATAGACGCGCCATTCGGCAACGTGTCCATCCTTCACCGCAGCCCGCCACGCCGCTGGAATTTCCCAGAAATTTTCCCGCGCCAGCTTTTCGTTGACCGCCAAAGTCCCTCGAGCTTTGCCGAACATAGCGACAATCTCGCCTTTGTTGAATGCGTCAGTCACTTCGATAGCGTAGTCGGGAAACAATGCGAAATAGCCCTTCCAGGCTTGGCGCATCTTGTCGGCACCGCGAAAAGTATTGTTCAAAGCATCCACAAAAACGTGGTCGGGAGTCATCAAAGATACCAGCCCGTCCACGTCGTGTTCATTGATCTTTGCCACGAACGCCATGGCCACGTCGACTGAGGTTTTGGGATCCATCGCTTCCGCCTGTATCCAAAGCCGCTGAGCGGCCCCATGAATATACACAATCGCGGGCAGAGCGTCAGCACCGCGTCGTATCGGCGAAAATATTGCCGTGAAGCCGCGGGTAACACTCCAATCCAGTTGCACACATTTTCGGCGTTAGCGATGGCCCCCTACGCATTTGAATTTGTAGGTGGGTCTCAGACCCGCCCGCAGCCTTATGCTTCCTGGGAGCATTAATTCGGTCCAGGTCGCAAAAATTACTTCTGGCGCGTAAAGCGAAAAATCTGGTTCTGATCCTTGCCGCCCATATGCATAGTCCACGTCTCAGAGAAGTGCTCGGCATCGTCAATCTTCAGCGTCATCTGGCTCATGTGCATATCGTCATTGCTGGCCAAATTGGTGGCGCTGACAAAGGTGAATGGAAAATCCGCGCTGCCCGCACTGACGGCAGGGGTTTCCATATGCGGCTGATTGCCGATCGAGCAGTAATGCGTAAGCGCCAAACGGTCGCCGTCAGCCGTATAGAGCGTCACCATCTGCCCGTGCTTATCGCCTTGGAACTCTTCTTCAATCGCAGTATCGTTCGAGACGAGCCTCACCGTATTAGTGAACGGTTTGCCGTCCGGCCCGTTAGCGGTCCACGTGCCCACAAGCGTCTTCATGCGGTCAAACGCATTAACAGGCTTGGTCTCCGACCCCGCCCGTACTACAAGGATTCCCAAAGCAAGACCCGCCACAGCCAGACTGCTGACGATCTTCTTCATTTCCCTCTCCTTTTGAGCTAGTTTCCAGATTGTTCGTGCAGTGACCCTACCGCTCCAAAAAACGTGTAAGCGAATCGAAACACCTGGTCCAGCCGTCGCCATGTCGGTCGCGTGATTTCACGTTGGGGAAGTGCTCCTGGGTCAGAATCATCTCGGTCTGTTCGCCAAGATCGAAAAACTCCAGCGTGATGGTGGTCTCGCCATGCTCCGGCTGCGTCTCCCAGAACCACGTGAACGTCAGTTTTCGGGGCCTGTCGATTTCGCGGTATTCCCCTCGCAAACGAAACACCTTTCCTTCCGCCTCTTCGACCACAATTGCATAACGTCCCCCTGGACGCGGATCGAATTCGGTTATCTGCCCGGTGGCGTTGGGTTTGGCATGGCAAAACCAGGCGTCAAGCTGTTCACGTGTGATCCACGCGTCAAATACGCGCTCCCGCCGCGCAGCAAAAGTGCGCCGCATCTGAAGTTGAAAACCCGGGACAGCCGCAGGCGTAGCCATCAATTTCGCTCCTCGTTTTTCGGTCATGAGATTCGGCCGACAGTGGATTGTTTTACCCCAGCCTACTTATCGAAGCCCGGGACCTCAAAATCTGCGTGAGAACTCATTTTCGCCACCCGAATGGAGACACAAAAGGGCAGGCCTTCAACCTCGCCGACAAGCGTCCAAGAACAAGCGGCGTTAGCCCCCGGAACCAAAAATTTCGAGTTGTCATACCCCCGCTCCCGAGACCTCGCAAACTTCTGCAAGTTTTTCCAGGCAACCAGTCCAACCGCTCTGATACGAAGCCCGATCCTTCGCGCCAAGCGCGGAGAACTCGTGAGTCAAAACGACTTCGGTGGATGCCCCGCGATCGAGCAACTCAACCCGCACAATCGAGTCATGCCCGTCCTCGGGGATTTTCCTACGCTTTGGATCGATGTACTCGAGCGCCCAGCTAAAGACGATCTTTTCCGGTGGCTTGATCTCAAGATAAATCGAACGCTGGATATACACGTGACCGCTGGCGCTGCGTATGTCGAGTTCAAAGCCCCCACCCTCGCGAAAATCAAATTTCAAATACTTGATGACGTGAGAGGGCTGATCGCGGCACATCCACTTATCCATCTCTTCCTGCCGCGAGAATGCTTGAAACACCCGTTTCCGCGGAGCGGCAATGACCCTGCGTACTTCGAGCTTTACGCCCGAATCCGGGGTTTGCGCTTTCGCGCTGGATTCTGTCATCGGTAATTCTCCGTTTCACCGTTCTTCCGCTGCCCATTCCCGCAAGACCGAAATGTTGGTTCACACCGCGCGGTATGCTCGGGGCCCGTCAGTTCGCTTGCCGGGCCGTGTCCCAATCCCGTGAGTTCACTTACCGCCGTGCCTTTTGTGGCGCTGCCCGTTACGCTTCCGCGGTTGCGCCATCGTCGCCGCCTTCTCGGAATCCTCCAGATAACGCGCCAGGGAATCGAACTGCGCCTCCCAGAATTGCCGGTACCGTTCGATCCATTCCGACGCATCCTTCATCGGTTCGGCAATCAGTCGGCAACGACGCACCCTCCCATTCTTTTGCCTTGAAACCAACCCAGCGTGTTCCAGCACGCGCAGGTGCTTCGACACCCCCGGCAGCGACATTTCGTACGGCGCAGCCAACTCGCTGACAGACGTCTCCCCCAGCGACAGACGCGCCATAATCCCTCGTCGGGTAGCGTCCGAAAGCGCCGCGAACGTTAAATCCAGCCCCACTCCTGAATAGTTAACCATGTGGTTTAGTATTGGCCAGCCCCCACATCCTGTCAAGCAAAATTCGCTATACGCCACGGAAAAACAATCGGAGCACGTTGGTACAAGGGTTTCGTAAGGGCTGGTTACGCACAATCCGCGGCCTGCATAATTGGCGCGAATGGGTGTGCGGACAGTGAGTAGCAGAATCGAGCAGGAGGCAGAAACCGCGCAACAAGCAACGCCCGCGCAAGCCAGTTATCGGTGGGGCGCTGTTACAGATCGGCTAACAGATGTCCTAGCTTATCTTTCTTGGTTCGCATGTAAGAAGCGGAATGGTGGCTCAGGCGCGGACGGCAGGGAATTCTCTCCACGACGCGAACCCCAGCGCGTTCCAGCTGTTCAACTTTGTCAGGGTTATTCGAGAGCAGGCGAACGGCGCGAATCCCCAGCGCCTTCAACGCCTCAGCTGCAAATTCGTAATCGCGAGCATCGTCGGCAAATCCGAGGCGCCGATTAGCCTCAACAGTATCCAAACCGCCATCTTGAAGCTCGTACGCTTTCAATTTATTGATGAGCCCAATTCCGCGGCCTTCCTGAGGCAAATACAGTAAAACTCCCGAAGGTTCCTTGGCAATTTTACGCAACGAAAATTCCAACTGCGCCCGGCAATCGCACCGCTCGGAAGTAAAAACGTCGCCAGTAAGGCACTGCGAATGGATGCGCACCAAAGGAGCTTTCCGTCCACTCTTACCGCGATATCCAGAACCATTCACAGCGCCGTGTTGAATAGCGACAGCTTTCTCGTCCGCCTTACGGCCCTCAATCCCGAGAATTCGAAAACGACCAAAGCCGGTCGGCAACTGCGCGGAAGCGACGACACGAGCTTTGCCAGTTTTGGCGGGTTTCTTACGCGATTTCATTGGAATATGGATTATAGCAGGCTTAGGGAACTCGTCCGGATTTCGGGGGCTCCGCATCCGCCAAGCACGCCCGCTTTACATCCCTGCCAGCTTTGGCTAACTTAACTCAGGGAACCGTCGCAGCGCGTAAGCTGTTGCAACCAAAATGAACACACTTATCGGCACGCAAGAGCTACTGTTTGCCCTGGTGCTGAAGGTCGGATTCGCGGCCTCCCTGGCCGCCCTGCTGGTACGTTTTCGTTCCTTCCGCAACCTGCTGTACACCGAAAATCGCGATTCCGACCAGAAGGTAATGCTGCTCCTCTTCCTCACGCCACCGCTGGCAATCGGCGTTCTACTGCGCCTGGTCGGCTACCGCTTTTTCGATCTCACTCTGGAAGGCTCATTCTTGATGGGTCTGATCGGCGGACGAATCGTTGGCCTGCTAGGCGGCTCGTTGATCAGCCTCCCAGCATTCGGCAACCACGAATGGCTTTCCAGCCCGATGGCGGCTCTCGTCGGATTGCTCGCCGGATGCGTGCGCGAAGTGATGCCGGAAAAAGAAGACATCTGGCATTTCGGTCCGTTTCTTTTCCTCAGCATCCCGGAATGGATTTGGAAATTCGTGCGCTCCCGAAAAGGCAACTGGGCCATGCTGCCGCTCTTCGCCTGTGTAGCGCTGACAGTCGCGCAGATCGAGTTGGCCCAAGCGGTTCCGGAGCGTTGGCTCTTCTCCTATCGTCCCAGCAACTGGGGTTACGCGCTGCTGATTGTGATGTCCTCGATGATGTGCGTAGCCATGGCTATCAAGATTTGGAATAACACGCGCATCGAGATGAACCTCGAGCAGAATCAACAGTTGCTGTTAAGGGCGCGCATGGACGCGCTCACCAGCCAGATCAATCCGCATTTTCTTTTCAATACCCTCAATACCGTGTCCTCGTTGATTCGCTTCGACCCGGATATGGCCCGCGGCGTAGTCCTGAAGCTTTCCAATATTCTGCGGCGCCTGCTGCGCAAGCATGAAACTTTTGTTCCTTTGAGCGAAGAGCTCGAATTTATTGATAATTATTTGGACATTGAAGTAATCCGCTTTGGCCGCGACAAACTCCAGATATTCAAAGAGATCGACGAGGAAACGCTGGCCACGTTCGTACCCAGCATGCTGCTGCAACCGATGGTGGAAAATTCGATCAAGCACGGCCTGGCTCCCAAACTAGAGGGCGGACAAATCCATCTTCGCACGCGTCACTCCGACGGCCGCCTGCTAATAGAAATTTCCGACAATGGAATGGGCATTTCGCCGGAGCGCCTCGCCGACGTCTATGGCGGCGGGATCGGCATCAGCAACGTGCATGAGAGGCTGCGCCTGCTTTATGGCGATCAATTCAAAATGGATATTCGCAGTCAGGAAGGCCAGGGAACGCAAATTCACATCGAAATCCCCGAGCTTGCAACCGCGGAACCTTTCGGGGAACTGTGATTTTTTGACGATTGACATCCGCATCGGCGACGCAGATGGCGTAGAATCACGGCGTTCACTTTAACTTGGGCGGCGAATGACGGGAATAACCGAAGTCTCGGAAAAAGACAGCGCACGGCCCGCACTCATTTTGCTCATTCTGGTTATTCTAATCGCAGGTTTCAGCGTGAAGTTTGGATTGCAGACTCTCACCTGGATCGAAGCCAGGCTCTGGGCTTCGGACAATCCCTGGCTTGCAACTGTGCCGCAGTCCTTGCCTGCTCCGCCGCCCACGCCCGCCCAGGCGAAACCGTCTTACATCAAAGCCTTCGATTACGAGTTCAATTCGCCGTGGCCTGGAAATCCGAAAATCGTCCCGTCCGTGACCTACGTTCAGCTCCGCTTCGATAATGGTCCGGTCATCGTATTCTTCGATCCCGAATCTCAACTCGATACTTTGGGATCGATGAAATCCTCCAATCCCGCCGAATATCAGAAATTCGCAAGTGTGTTCGCGGACAAACCTCTCAATTCCAATTTCGACCTGTACCAGGCAATTTACACCGCGGCTCCAGCTCAATTTTCGCCCTGGATGTCCACGCGCGACGCATTAAGAGGCAACGTGCTGTTGCTCTGGAAACTATCGTTTGCATTCGATCTGCTGGCCGATGGCCAGTTCTATTCTTTCGACTGGGGAAAAGTTCGAGGGTTTCAATTCGGCGATCCGGCCAAACAGCTTCCGGTCGCCCTGCGCGTATTCAACGACCGCGACCGGCAGTTCAGATTCATGTTTACCGTCGCTTATGGTTCAGAGGGCAAAGTCACCCAAGACGATATAGACGGCGTAATTGAAAGTTTACAACCAGTACCCTTCGCGGACCGATAGCACCGGCGGTTGGCGTGGCGTTCCGTTTCGTTTCGAGCGCTAGCTCTTTTCCTCTTCGATCGTTTTCACTCGAATTTCGTCTACGCGCCCGTCCAGAATTCCAGTGACGCCGACTTTTTTCCCTACAAATTTCCCGGCCTTTTCTTGATCGTCAAGGTGATACCAGACATTATTGACGTCGTCTCTAAGCACGAACATCGCGCCGTTCTTCGAAACGATCACCCCGACAAACTTTTGTGCAGCCTGGGCTTTGGAGTCAGCTTGCTGCGGTGCAGCAGCCAAATTGGGACTGACAAACGGGACTGCCACCCATAGCAGAAAACCCATAAAACTGACCGCAAATGCCTTTTTCATGCTTTCTCCTGGTGAGGGTAATTTGGGCCTCAGCAGCTAGCAGCATGCACCGTGCCAGACCTAAAATCGTATCCGCTTGAGGCTCAATAGTTTGAGTTTTCGAAGGATCACTTGTACGTGACGAAACTGCTCACTGTCGGAAAATAATTTCCCCTGCTTCCCACTTTTTGCATCTGCGTATGAATACCTATGGTGCTGGTACTGCCTCGGCGAGCGAGCTCTGCTCCAGGATCTTTACGTAGTAGTTCTCATACTGAGGGATTACGTCATTCGCGCAATACTTCGCTTTTGCATGAACCCGTGCTCGCTGTCCCATCGCTCGACCGCGATCCGGACTGCCGAGAATTTCTAGTGCGTATTTAGCTCCTTCTTTTACCTCCCGCGGCGTTATCAAGTAGCCATCCACTCCGTGGGTAACAACCTCGGGTAATCCGCCGACGTTGGAGGCCACTACCGGAACTTCGCAAGCCATCGCTTCCAGGGCCGCCAGACCGAACGATTCTTCGTCGCTCGGCAACAGAAACAAATCCGCCAGCCCCAATTTCTCCTGCACGAAATCCTGCTTGCCTATAAAAAACACGTCCTGCGAAAGACGTTTCTTGCGCACGATATATTCCGCCGCGCCGCGATCCGGCCCGTCGCCCATCATCACTAATTTCGCCGGCATCTTTGCGCGCACCAGCGCAAATATCTCCACCACGTCCGTGATTCGCTTCACCGGCCTGAAATTTGAAAGATGCATCAGGATGGGCTCACCGTTCTTCGCCCACTGATTGCGCCCCGTTTGGTCCTCGCAGCGTTTGTACAAATCGCAATTCACAAAATTGGGGATCACTTCGATGGGCCGCTTGATCTCGAATTCACGAATCGTACGTTCGCGCAAATAATTTGATATCGACGTCACCCCATCGCTCTTTTCGATCGAAAATTTCGTTATCGGCAAATAACTGCGGTCGTTTCCAACCAGCGTAATGTCCGTGCCATGCAAAGTGGTAATGAAAGGAAGCTTTTTCGGCTGGGCCATCAATTGAGCCAGCAGTGCGCTCACCGAATGCGGAATCGCGTAATGCACATGCAGCAGATCCAGCGAATGCTGCTCCGCTACTTCCAGCATCTTGGTCGCCAGCGCCAGCGTATAGGGCGGATGGTCAAACAGCGGATACGATGTCACCTCCACCTCATGGAAATGAATTCCTTCGCTGGTCGAATTCAGCCGAATCGGCATCGCATAGCTGATGAAGTGGATTTCATGACCGCGCGCCGCAAGCTCAATCCCCAGCTCCGTAGCTACCACCCCCGAACCGCCATACGTTGGGTAACATGTGATTCCGATTTTCATGAGGCCTCTGGCGAGACTAACAGGTTCAGCTTGTAACCTGGATGCAGCAAATTGCCCGGGCGTCCTGCGGGTTGCACGCCATAGCGAACGGATGCTAGATTGCGCCTTCGAATTAGACGACCCAGGGAGCATTCTCGATGCTGCGACTTTCAGGCAAAACGGCTTTTATAACCGGTGGTGGCACGGGCATCGGGCGCGCCTGCGCGCTCGCCTTCGCTCGCGAAGGCGCCCAAGTGGCTATTTCCGGGCGCCGGACTCAGCCTTTGGACGAAGTAAAACACGAGATCGAAGCGGCAGGCGGCAAAGCCTTCGTTACGACGTGTGACGTCACGCAGGGTGCATCAGTGAGCGCGGCGTTAGCGCAAACCGAGCAGCATTGTGGCAATCTCAATACCATCATCAACAACGCAGGAGCAGTGGTGGTAGCAACAGCAGAGCATACTTCCGACGAAGATTGGCAGCACGTTCTCGCAGCGAACCTCACAGGAACGTTTCTGGTTTCAAGAGCGGCGTTACCGTTATTGCGAAGGGCCGGCGGCGGTTCCATCATCAATATCGGCTCGGTTCTGGGTCTAGTGGCCCGCAAAGAACGGGCGGCGTACTGCGCGGCCAAAGCAGGCGTGACCGGCCTGACCAAAGCAATGGCGTTGGATCATGCCCACGATAAAATCCGCGTCAACTGCATCTGTCCGACGATCGTCGAGACCGAGCTGGGAATGCAATCGATACGTAAGTCTCCTGACGGGGAAGCAGCCGTTCAAGGGCGGATTGCTGAAATACCAATTGGCCGCATGGGCAAACCGGAGGACGTTGCGTTCATGGCCGTCTACCTGGCTTCAGATGAAGCGAGCTGGATTACCGGCGCGGCCTACGCGCTTGACGGCGGCTTAACCGCTTACTGATATGCCCCTATCGCGCAACCCCAAATCGATCGAACACCTCGCTGTAGAGGAGATGCGCTCGCGTCTGCGCGAAAGCAACACCGCGAAGCAATTCGGATTCGCGCTGGTCGCGGCGCATCGCGGGAAGGTCATACTCCGGATGAACGTAAACGAGTCACACTTGCAGGTGCACGGAGTGGTGCATGGCGGAGTGCTGGCGGCGTTAGCTGATACCGCAGGTGGCCTGGCCACCTATATGGCATGCCCGCGCGGCACGCGCGTAGCAACCATCGAAATGAAGATCAATTATCTGGAGGCGGTGGAAGCCGGCCACGTCATCGCCGAAGCGAACGTGGTGCGAATTGGACGGCACATTGCTGTCGTGGATTGTGAATTGCGCAATGCGGCGAAGTTGCTGGTTGGAAAAGCGCTAATGACCTTCTTCGTGGGACCTTTCACCAAACGACGGAAAAGCAAGCGCAGCCAGGACACACCCGCCCACCAGGCTCCTCTATATCGCCTTGCGTTAATTCCTAGTGATCGTGATCCTCTGAGCCGTTCGAGCCATTCGACCCGTTTGAGCCGTTCACTCCACCCTGCGCCGCATCCTCGCCTTCCTTATAAAGATATTTGATGCAGTGCTTGTAGACCAGCAGGTTCGGACTGCCAAATCGGGTTAGCTTGATGCAATCGCGGTCGTACCATTCCACGCTTCCGCGCAGAACTTCGCCATCGGTCAACACTACCGCTACGGGCATTCGCGACTGCATCTGCTTCACATAGTAGAAGTTTTCTGCGTGCGTTTGTTCGGGAGGCGCGGGCTTCTTGCGCTGAGAACCAGATGGTTGCGCCACTGGCTGGGGAGCACGGGCGGGAAATTGTTCCTTCACGTCCGTGAGAGTAGGACGAAATAACTTACGGTTTACCATGAGTACTCCTTCTTTCTGCTACCTCTTATGACTGTCTGAAAAGGTTTTGGGTTGCAGTAATTTTGAAAATTCATTGGATTGAGTGCCGGCTCAGCGATTGCTCAATGAAACCAGTAGCGCATCGAGCCCCAGCTGGCGGCTGACATTGCGTTTCAGACGGCTTTCCAGAAGGTCCAAACCCCGCGTCGCTTTCGAAACCCATTCCAGGTTTATTTTTTTGCTCAGCGCTTCCAATTCATGCAGCAAGTCCGGATTGCGAGAGAGGCTGTTCTTCGGACTTTGGGATAGTTCGAGAAGGTCTGTGAACAGACTATAAAACAGCGTGAGAATATTTTCAAACGATTCCTTCTCCTGCTTGGCCAGTTGCGCGGTGGCCGCGAAAATCTCGCCCGATTTTCCGCCGTCAATTGCTTTCGCAAGCAGGCTCAAGACGCTGCGGCGCAGCCGGGTGGATTCTTGCAGGTCCATGGCCAGCGCCATGCCCGGGCTGCCGCTGGAAAGTTGCGACGCGAGTTTTCGTTCCGCGGGTTTTGCATCCGTCCGCGCTTTCAGGAAAGCGTCAATCTGTTCGGAGGGCACAGGCCCGAAATGGAATTGCAGGCAGCGCGATCGGATCGTTTGCAACAGCGAATCGGGCGTTGGAGCCAGCAATATCAACGTCGCGCATTCCGGCGGCTCTTCCAGGATTTTCAAGAAGACATCCGCGTCGTTCCAGCGCATCGTCTGCGCATCGTCCAGAATAAAGATGCGCCGGCGGCCTTGCGGCCTGAAGTAAGCCGCTCGCTGGACGGCACGGAGTTGACCTACTCGAATCATGGGCCGCGCCACCGGAGCCAGCCTGCGTACCGGATCCGGCGTCAGCAGCCACACGTCTGGATGCGTTTCGATAATCAGCGGCATGCGCTCGACGGCCGCCGCATCCGCGCTTTCGCCGCGCTCCGCCAGCCCGGCGGCGATCAGGGGAGCAGGATTTGCCAGCGCAACCATGCGTCTGCACGAATCGCATTCCCCGCAAAAGTCGTCCTTCAGCCGCTCGCAGTTCGCAGCCTGTGCAAACATGCGCGCGAGTGTGTATTTGCCGATTCCGCGAGGCCCAGTAAAAAGCAACGCGCTGGGCGCGCGGTCCCGCCGCAGCATGCCGCGAAGCGCGGTGACGATGCGTTCGTTGCCGAGGAATTCGTCGAAACCCATCACATTAACAGCGCGCTTGCAGCGCGGGAAACAATCGCGCTTCGATCGCCGTCAGTATCTCCTGGTGAATCTCTTCCGGAGCGCGCAGTGCTCGCGCTGCCGCTTCGTAACACTCAATCGTGACCCAATTGGGCTGCCTCGCCAGTTCATCATAAACTTCAGACGCAGACTCCAGGTGGTCCAGATTCGATTCCAGCAAGTCGCGTTGCAGTTCTGTGTAGTCGCGTTTCGCTTTTTCCCCCACCAGCCTCTGTGCTTCTTGCGCCGGCACCCGGAGGTAAACCGCTAGATCTTCGGACGGCAAAGCATAGACGCGGTATTCGAATTCTTTCAGCCACGCAAGGAATTCCGCTCGCTTTTCTGGAGCTACGCGCGCGCCTTGATGCGCCAGATTCGACGCGACGTAGCGATCCGCCAGTATCGCTCGTCCCGCAGCCAGGTCGGCCTCGAGCGTCGGGCGAACCTCCCAGCGGTCGCCGGCATACAACATTGCCGAAAAGTGCGGATCCACATCGTCGAGCGGCCCAAATTCGCCATTTAAAAAGTTCGCCACCAGTTTGCCGAAAAACCCAACATAGCGTGGAAAGCTGACGCGGTTGAACGCAATGCCTCGCGACTCAAAAGCGCGCGCCAGCATTTCCAGTTGCGTGCCTTTGCCGGAGCCGTCAATTCCTTCCAGAACGATGAATTTTCCGCGGGTCGACATCGAATTGCGTTCCAGTCTAGCATAGCGCCGCACTCGCTAAAATCAGCCCAGCACCGGCCAGCCTGTCCAACCAATGGCGCAATTTGTTTTTGACGTCCGCGCCTGCGCGTGAGATCTGCTCTCGGCACTCAACCACGTCCCCGCGCGAATGTCCGAATGCCATCTTCAGCCAAAGCTCATCTTTCGCCCATGTTAGAATCGCCGCGATGGAGAATCAAACCGCAACCATTCATGCGAACTTGGCAAAAATTCGCGAGCGCATCGCGCGCGCCACGGAACGCTGCGGCCGTGCTCCCGAAGAAATTACACTGGTTGCCGTTTCGAAGACGCATCCAGCGGAAGCGATTCGCGCGGCCTATGAATCCGGCGTGCGCCACTTCGGAGAAAATCGCGTGCAGGAGTGGGAATCAAAGCACCCAAAAGCCGCGGACCTTGACGCCACCTGGCACCTGGTCGGCCACTTGCAAAGCAATAAAGCCCGCCGCGCCGCATATCTTTTCAGGCGCGTGGATTCCGTCGACGACCTCGCGCTAGCGAAAAAGCTTCACGCCGCGGCCGAAGCCGAAGGAAAATGCTTGCCAGTCCTGATCGAGGTACACATGGGCGGCGAAGAAACAAAAAGCGGAGTCGCCGAAGCCGATCTGCCAACTCTGGCCTCCAGCATTGCTCCATTCGCGCACCTCGAACTCCTTGGATTAATGGCCATTCCGCCATTCTTTGACGCTCCAGAACAGGCACGCCCCTATTTTCGAAAACTCCGCGAACTCCGGGACGCACTAACACAGCGCCTGAGCCGCCCCCTCCCAATTCTCTCAATGGGCATGAGCCACGATTTCGAAATCGCCATAGAAGAAGGCGCCACAGAAATCCGCATCGGCACAGCCCTCTTCGGCTCCCGTCCAAATACAGGTGGGGTCGGTTAAGATTTTTACGGAGGTCCGTGACCTTTTTACCCTGAAGCATGCAGGGCAGCGCGGCATGTTATCCATGGCGGGATTTCAAACCATGGCAAATGTTCATTGCAAAGCCATCCGCGCCACTCACAACTCACAGCCTTCCCGCAGTGGCCGAACGTTTGAACCTCCCGGTTTCGGCTGTTAGAATCCCTTCGGGCCAAACCAGCCGTAACAGCGTTTCAATCGCAGGCGTCACGCATCGGCAAGTTTTGGATTTTATTTCGCCAGCGCCGCCAGTATCGAAAAAGGTGAAGGACTAACAACGATGCCGGACATTAAGGCCATCCAATCCGAATTACGCGCCAACAAAATCGATGGTTGGCTCTTCTACGATCATCATCACCGGGACCCTATCGCTGGAAATATTCTCGGACTTAACAGCCACGCCATGATCACGCGCCGCTGGTTTTATTTTATCCCCGCGAAAGGCGAACCCCGCAAGCTGGTCCACAAAATCGAGCAGGTCTCACTCGATTCGCTGGAGGGCAAAAAGTCCCTCTATGCCGGCTGGGAGGAGCTGCACAAACAACTGCCCAGGCTGCTCTCGGGCAGCAAGACCATCGCCATGCAGTATTCGCCGGAAAACAACATTCCCTATATCGGATTGGTGGACGCTGGAACTATCGAACTCATCCGCAAAATGAAGAAAAAAGTGGTGAGCTCGGCGGACCTGGTGCAGAAATTTGAGGCAAGCTGGTCGCCG